>SKEA01000021.1_pt1 | contig 167811 bp, 155 predicted proteins | sample 4826601 | NCBI WGS metagenome assembly SKEA01 (sample SAMN11008821, study PRJNA524170) | human gut metagenome | biome: Human fecal sample; material: Feces; isolation source: fecal sample from pouch patient p13, p53 | host: Homo sapiens | place: Israel: Tel-Aviv | collected 2016-07-06 | reverse complement strand
CTTCCTTCACGCGGCGTCGCTGCATCAGGGTTTCCCCCATTGTGCAATATTCCCCACTGCTGCCTCCCGTAGGAGTCTGGGCCGTGTCTCAGTCCCAATGTGGCCGTTCACCCTCTCAGGCCGGCTACTGATCGTCGGCTTGGTAGGCCGTTACCCCACCAACTACCTAATCAGACGCGGGTCCATCTCATACCACCTCAGTTTTTCACACCAGACCATGCGGTCCTGTGCGCTTATGCGGCATTAGCAGCCATTTCTAACTGTTATTCCCCTGTATGAGGCAGGTTACCCACGCGTTACTCACCCGTCCGCCGCTCAGTCAAATATCAAATCTTCCGAAGAGTCAATGATAAGTGCTTCGCTCGACTTGCATGTGTTAAGCACGCCGCCAGCGTTCATCCTGAGCCAGGATCAAACTCTCTGATAAAGTGTTTGTTCCAGTTCAAGATAACTACTTGGCTATCTATCCCTTTTACTGTTTTTGGTTTTTCAAACCGTTTTTAAAAATGAATGTAAAAGAATTTTCGTTTTCATGTGTTTCACTGTTTAATTATCAAGGTTCCTGTCGTTTGACAGTTTTGATATTTTATCATATCGTTTTCCGCTTGTCAAGTACTTTTTTAAAAAGTTTTTTTGACGCCTTTCGGCATCTCTGCTCTTTTGCGACAGCCATACTAGATTATCACATCTGTATCTTTCTGTCAAGAACTTTTTTAAACTTTTTTCAGTCTTTTTTGACTGCTTCGTTGTCGTTTTTTACGACAGCTAGATTAGATTATCACATCTTCCTAACTTTGTCAACGACTTTTTTTAACAGCTTAATTGCTGTAACGGAGAAAGAGGGATTTGAACCCTCGCGCCGCTATTAACGACCTACTCCCTTTCCAGGGGAGCCCCTTCAGCCTCTTGGGTATTTCTCCATAGCCTGAACTTTCAGTTGTTTAACTGAAGCGGAGAGAGTGGGATTCGAACCCACGCGCCCTTGCGGACAAACGGTTTTCAAGACCGCCTCGTTATGACCACTTCGATATCTCTCCGAATGCGCTGTGTCAGCGACAGGTAGTATATTATCACGCGCTATTCAATATGTCAAGACTTTTTATAAAATTTTTTCCAAAATTTTTTCTGCCACTAAAATATCCTCCGGCGTAGTTATTTTTATATTCTCATAAGCACCCTCTACAATGTGTACAGGTGTATTTTTATATTGCTCTACTACCATTGCATCATCTGTTATCCCCTGCATGGATACACTTCTGGCTGTATCATGAGCTTCTTTTATCAAAGAATATAAAAATACCTGCGGTGTTTGAACAGACCACACCCTGCTTCTTTCAGGAGTTGCCGACACCATATTGTTTTCGTCAATGATTTTCACCGTGTCCTTTGAAGGCATGCCTGCAATACATGCCTGATAAGTGACTGCCACTTCCTTTGTACGTTTGATAATATCTTCTGTAACAAACGGTCTTGCTCCATCATGAATAAATACGTAGTCCGTATCGGCAGAACACGCTTCTAATCCCGCATAAACGGAGTCATAACGTTCTTTTCCGCCTTCTGCAATGCTCTTCACCTTTGTAAATCCGTATTTTTCTATAATTTCGCTTCTGCAATAGTCAATACTTTCTTTTCCCGTAACTACGACTATCTCCTGAATTTCATCTGATTTCTGAAAACATGCCAGACTATAATACAGCAATGGTTTTCCCTGCAACATTAAAAATTGCTTCTGAACTTTTGTTTTCATTCTTTTTCCTTGACCTGCTGCAAGAATAATTGCTGTACATTTCATCTCTTGTTCTCCTTATCTTTCTCCTAATTTCAAATTCGGAACCGCATTCAGGTCCCAGCCATGACGAGTACCTTTTAAATATTCGTAATATGCTGCTACGCCAATCATCGCTGCATTATCCGTACAAAAAATCGGTGACGGATGATAAAACTTAATTTTATTCTCCTTACAGGCTTTTTCCATAGCATTTCGCAAGGTTTGGTTTGATGCCACGCCACCGGCAATAGCAAGCTTGTCAATTCCATAATCTTTTGCTGCTGCAATCGCATGCTCTACCAGTACTTCCACTACGCAGCGCTGAAAAGAAGCTGCAATATCTGCTTCTACAATAGGTTCTCCCTGCATTTTACATTTATTTATATGATTTAAAACAGCCGATTTTACTCCGCTGAAACTAAAATCATAAGGTGCATCTTCGATTTTTGCCTTTGGAAAATCCATGGCATAGGCATTGCCTTCTTTTGAAAGCTTATCAATTTTCGGGCCTCCCGGATATCCCAGACCAATGGCACGAGCTACTTTGTCAAAAGCTTCTCCTGCCGCATCATCTCTGGTTCTTCCCAAGATTTCAAATTCTCCGTAATCCTTTACAATTACAAGATGCGTATGACCGCCTGATACAACAAGACATAAGAACGGAGGTTCCAGCTCTAAGTTTTCTATATAATTGGCAGAAATATGTCCTTCAATATGATGAACACCTACCAACGGAATATCCTTAGCAAAGCTGATTGCTTTTGCCTCAGCCACGCCTACTAAAAGAGCGCCTACCAATCCCGGTCCGTAGGTAACTCCTATGGCATCTAAATCATCCAATGTAACCTCCGCTTCCTTCAAAGCTTCCTCAATTACCTGATTGATTTTCTCAATATGCTTTCTGGATGCGATTTCCGGAACAACGCCTCCATATAATTTGTGCAAATCTATTTGGGAAGAAATAACATTTGACAAAACAGTACGTCCGTTTTTCACTACGGATGCGGCTGTTTCATCACAGGAACTTTCTATTGCCAAAATCAATACGTCTTCCTTATTCATGGGTTCTCTCCTTACTCTTCAAACATCAGCTCCACAGATTGTCTGTCTCTGGCTGCAATGGTATTCGGAAATATATCCGTAGCTTCCTTTACCGCTTCCTCCGGTCTTACCAGAGAAGGACTGTAATGTGTCAGCCACATTTCCGCTACCTGCGCTTCCTTTGCCAACTGTGCAGCTTCTTTAAATGTCATGTGTTTATATGCTCTTGCTTTGTCGTCCTTATCCTGTTCTCCATACATGCCTTCGCAAATAAATAAATCCGAGCCTGCTGCATGGTCTGAAATTGCCTTTACCGGTCTGGTATCTGTGGTATAGGTAAGCTTAATTCCCTTTCTCGGCGCTCCTAAAACCATATCCGGTGTGTAAGTGTTTCCTTCACATACTACTGTTTCACCTTTTTGCAGGGAATTCCAGCATTTCAAAGGAATATTCTGCTCTTTTGCTCTTTGGGCATCAAATTTTCCCGCCCTTTTGATTTCCAGTGTATATCCATAACAAGTTACATTATGATTTACACGAAAAGCAGTGATGTGATAACCGTTCAGTTCATAAGTTTCCTCCGGTTGTGTAAGCTCAATACACTGAATTTCAAAAGGAAGCTCCGGTGCAATGACACGAAGTGCAGAAACAACTCTGACAAGTCCCTTCGGTCCGATTAAAGTAAGCGGCTCCGTTCTTTCCGCGTTTCCCATAGTAAGCAAAAGTCCCGGCAAACCACTGATATGGTCTGCGTGGTAATGGGTGAAGCAAATCACATCAATAGGTTTAAAGCTCCATCCCTTTTCCTTTACTGCCACCTGAGTTCCTTCTCCGCAGTCAATCATCAGATTACTTCCGTTATATCTCGTCATTAAAGATGTCAATTTTCTTCTGGGCAGAGGCATCATTCCCCCTGTTCCTAATAAGCATACATCTAACATCTCATTTTCCTCATTTCTATCTATTATAGCATTTCTTATCATAGCACAGTTTTTTTCGTGCTACAACATTTCATTCTCTATTTTCTTTTCCACCGGAATTTGAAACCCTGCAATCCATTTATCATAACAGCTTTCACATAAATCAAAAGTATGGTGTTCCCCGTCTTTTTCTGAAAAATATCCCCAGAAAGCCGTCACAGGCAGAACCCCTTCCATAATCATGCCATCTTTTACAGCTAATTTTTTTCCACAACAATTACAGTATACTTCAACAACCTGATTTTCCTTTTTTTCTTCGTATTTTCTCATTTCTTCCTCCTGCTTGTGGAATAATTATTTGACTACGCTGTTTATTATACATGAAGGTTCTTTCAAAACCCAGTGGGAAATCACGCTAAATTTAGAAAAAGATAGCACTTCTGCTATCTTTTACACATAACAATTCCGTTTTCCACAGGTTCGTCATAAAATTTTTTTCTTATACTCAAAACAGAAAATCCACAGGACTCATATAGTCTGCGGGCATTTTGATTACTTTCACGCACCTCCAGAAAATATGTGCTTACCCCTTTTGCCCTGCCTGAAATTTCCAGTTTTTCTAATAATGCCCTGCCGATTTTCTGTCCCTGATATTCCTTTTTCACAGAAACATTGGTAATTTCGCCTTCATCCAGCACCATCCACATTCCTATGTACCCTACCAGTATCTTATCCAGATATGCCACAAGATAGAGAGCCTTTTCATCCCTTACAGCTCCCAGAAAATCAGCCTCTTTCCAAGGCTTTGAAAAATTCTCCGCTTCTATCTGTGCCACTGCTGCCGCATCCTGCTCCCGCATCTCTCTGATTTCAAGCATTTTCTGTTTTCGCAAGGCGTTCTGCCCGCTCCCTTTCTGCCTGAGATACCCGTAAATAATCCGGCTGATGCTCTGTGGCAGTCTGAATTCTTCCCTGCGCAAAATAAATACCTGCCAAGGCAGCCACTGCCCCTGCCCTTTGACGGCTTAAATGAGCAGGAGCAAAACTGTATTCTACCTTACAGTTTTCTTTTATGATTTCTTTAAAAACGGGAACTCCATCACCTAAAAAGATAACCTTCTTTCCTATTCCGTTTAACACCTCTAAAAGCTCCTGAATAGATAACGCATCCTGCTCTTTCACAATAGCCATCTCATGATTTTGAAATTTATAAATACCTGTATACACCTGATTTCTTCTTGCGTCCATAATCGGGCATACAACGGTATCTTCCCCTGTATCATAAAGGTTATATGCCAGCGCATCTACTGTGGGCACTGCAATCAAAGGCTTATCAAGAGCCAGTCCCAATCCCTTTGCCGTAGCAGAACCGATACGAAGTCCTGTAAATGAGCCCGGACCTGCTGCCACTGCAATAGCATCAATGCTGCTTAAATCAACCTGAATGTTATTTTTTATTTCATCCAGCATAGGCAACAAGGTCTGTGAATGTGTTTTTTTATAATTCATGGTATATTCTGCCACAAGTGTATCATTTTCCATCACTGCAACAGATGCTACCAGTCCTGAACTGTCTAACGCTAATATTTTCATGTAAAGCGCTCCTTTCTACATCTCCAATTCCAAACCTGTAATGGTAATTTTTCGATAGTCAAATCCCTTTTCCAAATCCTTTTCAATGGTAATGGAAATGATATCAGAGGGTAAAATCTCCTTTATCAGCTCTGCCCATTCAATGAGACATACGCCCTGCCCGAAAAAGTAATCATCGTATCCGATTTCTTCCATTTCCTCTATGTCGCCAATGCGATACACATCAAAATGATAGAAAGGAAGTCTTCCCTCCTCATATTCCTGAATAATGGTAAAAGTCGGGCTGTTTACCGGCTCTGTAATTCCAAGTCCTTTCGCTACCCCTTGGGTGAACACCGTTTTTCCCACTCCCAAATCACCGTTTAAGGTGTAAACCTGTCCGGGAAGAGCCTGTTGTCCTATTTTTTCACCTAAACAAAAGGTTTCTTTTGCATTATATGTTTCTATTATCATAGATTGTCCTCTTTATCTTTACTATAAGTTCAGTTCATTAGTATAACACACAAAATTCCGGCTTGCACCTTTTATTTTTTCCGCTTATAATGTTCAAATAAACTACTGAAATAAAGGAGAATTTTATTATGGCAAATCCAATCGTAACCATTACAATGGCAAACGGCGATGTTATGAAAGCGGAATTATATCCTGAAATCGCCCCAAATACAGTAAACAACTTTATCAGCCTGATTAAAGACGGCTTTTATGACGGTCTGATTTTCCACAGAGTCATCTGTGGCTTCATGATACAGGGCGGTTGTCCCGACGGTACAGGCATGGGCGGTCCGGGTTACTCCATCAAAGGTGAATTTTCTCAGAACCATTTTGAAAATAATCTGGCACACACACCGGGAGTTCTTTCCATGGCTCGTGCAATGCACCCAAATTCCGCAGGCAGCCAGTTCTTCATCATGCACGAAGCTTCTCCTCACTTAGACGGCGCTTACGCTGCTTTCGGAAAAATCACAGAAGGCATGGACGTAGTAAATAAAATTGCGGAAACACGCACAGATTACAGCGACCGTCCTTTAGAAGAGCAGAAAATCCAGACTATGACAGTGGAAACCTTCGGTGTGGAATATCCTGCTCCTGAAAAATGCTAATTTAATCATTAAACAGAAGGTATTCGCCTTCTGAAACTGCAAAATACAGTTCTTTTAAATCCGTAACAGAGGCTCTCGCATTAGTAGCTTCTGTTACGGCCTTTTTTATTTCATCAACTCTGTTTGCCGGTATAAGAACCTGCATTTTTACAGCCTCCTCATACTGCGAATTCATAATTGGAATTTCCTTTTGAGCAAACAGATATTGAAGCTTTCCCACTCCATTGTAATCTGTTCCCACTTCTGTAAGTACACCGTGATACTTCGTAATTATTCTGCTTTGTGCCAGCCCTTCCTGTACAGATTTTGAATAAGCTCTTACAAGCCCGCCTGTTCCCAGAAGTGTTCCTCCGAAATATCGGGTAACTACAACAGCTGTATTATAGAGCTCTTCTCCTAAAAGCACGTCCAGCATTGGCTTTCCCGCTGTTCCCTGAGGCTCTCCGTCATCACTGCACCGCATAATCTCCCTCCGTTCTCCGATTACATAAGCGGAGCAATTATGCGTAGCGTCCCAATACTTCTTTTTCATCTCTTCTATAAATTTTACGGCTTCCTCTTCTGTCTTCACAAGACGGACCGTAGCGATAAATCTGGATTTTTTCTCTGTTATTTCTCCCTGTCCGCCTTCATAGATTGTCCTGTATTGCTCTAACATAATATTCCTCATTTCTTTTTTCTTTCCTGCTATTTTAGCATATTCTCCCTGAAATTGGGAATATTTATGACTAAAAAAGCGGAAATCTTACCCGCCGGCTCAAAGTTTCTTGAATTAGGTTCTGTCATTTGATATAATGTACGGGAAAAGGAGGCAAACTACATGAATTTCGGAAAACGTGCCACGAACAAGAAACGCAACGCTCTTACTTCCCGTTCTTCTATGCTGGGAAAAAAAGCACATGTTTCTTTTCTACGTATTATTTTCATCTCTCTGATGGCAATTTTGATTATCGGAGGCTGCATGGGTATAGGTGCTTTTAAAGGTCTGATTGACAATGCACCTGATATTTCAGAAGTAAATATCGTCCCCGTTGGCGAAGCTACCTTTGTTTATGATGCGAACGGCAACCAGCTCCAAAAGCTGACTGCTCCAAATTCCAACCGTATGCCCGTAAGCATTGAGCAAATTCCTCTGGACTTACAGCATGCCGTGGTAGCTATTGAAGATGAACGTTTCTATGAACATAATGGTATTGACATAAAAGGTATCCTGCGTGCAGGTGTAAAAGGTATCCTAAACGGAGGAAACTTTACCGAAGGTGCAAGTACCATTACACAGCAGTTATTAAAAAATAACGTTTTTACCGGCTGGACAAATGAGTCTGTTATACAGCGTTTTAAACGTAAGTTTCAGGAGCAGTATCTCGCCATTGAATTAGAAAAACAGGTAAAGGATAAAAACATTATCCTCGAAAATTATTTAAACACCATTAACCTGGGAAACGGTAACTTTGGTGTACAGGCTGCTGCTCAGGATTATTTCGGTAAAAATGTAAGTGAATTAACACTTTCTGAGTGTACCGTAATTGCCGGTATCAGTCAGAACCCTACAAAATTTAACCCTGTTATTAACCCTGATAAAAATGCTATGCGCCGTAAAGACGTTTTAGACCACATGCTGGAACAGGAATATATTACCAAAGAACAGTATGACGAATGTCTGGCTGACAATGTATATGACAGGATTAAAACCGTTGACGAAGAACAGGGTGAGGAAACCCAGACTTACAGTTACTTTATTGATGAATTAACCGAACAGGTTGTAAAAGATTTGCAGGAACAGCGTGGATTTACGGAAGCTCAGGCTTACAACGCACTTTACAGCGGCGGTCTTCGTATTTATACAACACAAGACCCTGCAATTCAGCTTATTTGCGATGAAGAATATGAAAATCCTGATAATTTCCCTTCCGGTACACAGGTAACCTTGGATTATCGCCTGACTGTAAAGCATCCAAACGGCGAACAGGAAAATTACAGCAAGGAAATGCTTCAGGAATATTTCATTCAGAATGAAGATAAAAATTTCACTTTATTATTTGACAGTCCTGAAAACGCTCAGTCTCATGTAGATACTTACAAGGCAGCTATTCTGGCAGACGGAAGCGAGGTAATCAGCGAAAACATTTACTTAACTCCTCAGCCGCAATCTTCTATTTGTATCATTGACCAGCACACAGGTTATGTAAAAGCTATTGTGGGCGGACGTGGAGAAAAATCCTCCAGTCTTTCCTTAAACCGTGCAACAAACACCTTGCGTCAGCCGGGTTCTACGTTTAAGCCATTAGCCGCTTATGCTGCTGCCTTAAATGAAGGCGGAATGACATTATCCACAACCTTTAAGGATGAGCCATTTAAATACGACAGCGGACAGCCGTTATACAACTATGACCGCCAATATCACGGAACTGTAACCATGCGTACTGCAATTACAAAATCCTACAATATTCCTGCCGTAAAAGCTATGGTGGAAATCACACCGGAGGTCGGCGTAGAATACTTAAAGAAATTTGGATTTACTTCTATCTTAGATACCTTAACTGAGCTGCCTCAGGGAAGTGGCAATTTCTACACAGACGTGAATTCTGCAACAGCAATCGGTGGTATTACAAAGGGTGTAAGTAATCTGGAATTGACAGCCGCTTATGCTACTATTGCAAATAACGGAACTTATATTAAACCTGTATTCTATACAAAGATTTTAGACTCTGACGGAAATGTTGTCATTGACAACACCCCTGAAAAAACAACGGTTCTGAAGCCAAGCACTGCTTATCTGCTGACTTCCGTAATGGAAGACGTTGTAAAAAAAGGAACAGGTACTCGCTTACAGTTAAGCAATATGCCGGTAGCAGGAAAAACCGGTACAACCGATAACTACAAGGATTTATGGTTCTCCGGATTTACTCCGTATTATACTTGCTCTGTATGGGCAGGATATGATAATAATATTGTCCTTCCAAAAGGACAGGCAAGAACCTATCAGCAAACTCTATGGCAGAAAATCATGCAGCGTATTCACAATGATTTGCCGGAAACAGAATTTAAAGTTCCTTCCACAGTGGAGAAAAAATCCATTTGTAAGAGCAGCGGTCTGTTGGCAAGCTCATCCTGTGATGCCGTAACAGAATATTATGATACGGAAACTCTTCCAAAGAAATATTGTTCCGGTCATAAAAAAGCAAAACCTGAGGAGAACGAAAAACCCAAACCTGAGGACTCCGTAGATGCTCCGGAGGAAACCACACCGGAAACACCTCAAACCCCACAAGAGCCGGAAACACCGACTCCACCAACTCCGGAAACACCTCAGGAGCAACCGGAAACACCGCCAGCTCCTCCGGCAAATCAATAAAATTTTAAAGCAATAAAAAGCAGGTTTTCCATAGTGAAAACCTGCTTTTTCTATATCATATTATTTCCGATTTTTATCTGCTTAAAATCAATTTCGCAGCGCCGCAAATACCGGCATCATTTCCCAGTATAGCCAGCTTAATCGGTGTTTTCTTACATGCGGAAAATGCAAATTTCTCGTACTGCTTCTGTACACAGTCTACTAAAACTTCTCCTGCCTTTGAAACACCGCCGCCAATAACAATCACATCCGGATCTGATACACTGGCAAAAATTGCCAGAGCATGTCCCAGATATCTTGCGAATTTTTCAACAATTTCTCCTGCTAATTCATCCTGCTCTTTATATGCGTCAAAAACATCCTTTGCAGTTACTCTTTCTTTTCCTCTTAAAACAGAAGCTTTCTGGGAAGCTTCCAGAGCTTCTCTTGCCAGTCTTGCAATTCCTGTTGCAGACGCATACTGCTCCAGACAGCCTTTGTTTCCACAGTTACAAGGAATGGTTTCATGAGGATTTACCAGAGCATGTCCGATTTCTCCGCCTGCACCGTGAGCCCCTGTTACAATCCTCTCGTTGACAATAATTCCGCCGCCTACGCCAGTTCCGAGAGTTGCCATAATCAGGTTTTTAGCGCCTTTTCCGCCACCCCTCCACATTTCTCCAAGAGCAGCTACATTTGCGTCATTTCCTGCTTTTACAGCCATTCCTGTCAGCTCGTTTAATTCTTTTTCAATGTTCTTTCTGCCCCAGTGAAGGTTGACCGCACATGCAATCTCACCATTTTCTTCAATCGGTCCCGGCAATCCAATACCAATTCCTTCTACCTCTGCCTTGTCTATTTTCTTTTCTTTCAGCTTTGCTTCAATTCCATCTGCAATATCTGGAAGAATTCTCTCGCCGCCATTGTCTGTATTTGTTTTGATTTCCCATTTATCCAAAATAGTTCCATCATTTAAAAACAGCGCACATTTAATCGTTGTTCCCCCTACATCAATCCCAAAACAATACTTACTCATCCTCATTCTCCATTCCTCTTTTTTTTGTCATATTTTCCTGCACTCTCCGGTATAATTCCTGAGCTGCATTATAACCCATTTTCTTCTGTCTGTGATTAACTGCCGCTGACTCTACGATAACTGCCAGATTACGTCCCGGACGAATTGGCAGAGAATGGCATACAATTTTATTACCTAAAAATTCCGTATATTCCTCTTCCATTCCCAGACGGTCATATTCCTTGTCTTTATTCCACTCTTCTAATTTAATAACCAAATCAATAGACTGGGTATCCTTTACACTTTCAACACCAAACAGTGTTTTCACATCAATAATACCAATGCCTCGAAGCTCAATAAAATGACGGGTAATGTCCGGCGCAGAGCCTACCAAGGTAACGTCACTGACACGGCGCAGCTCCACAACATCATCGCTTACCAGACGATGACCTCTCTTAATCAGCTCCAGAGCAGCCTCGCTCTTTCCGATACCGCTTTCACCGGTAATTAAAACGCCCTCACCATAAACATCTACCAAAACCCCGTGAATAGAGATACATGGTGCAAGCTGCACATTCAGCCATCGGATAATCTCTGCCATAAATACAGAAGTTGTATTATGTGTCACCAGCACAGGAACATCATATTTCATTGCCAGACTCAGCATATCCTCATCCGGCTCTGTCATCGTAGTGAATACCACACATGGAATTTTGCTGGAGACAAATCTCTCGAAAGCCACGATTTTTTCTTCTCTACTGAGGTGAAGAAGATAAGTATATTCTACATATCCGATAATCTGTACTCTCTCATTTTCAAAATGCTCTAAATATCCTGTCAGCTGCAAAGCAGGACGGTTAATTTCCGGCGTATTAATCATTTTCTTTGAAATGTCAACTTCCGGTGTTTTATTATACAGATTTAATTCCTGTACCATTTTCTTTAATTCTACACCATTCATGTTCCATTCTCCTTCTATTCAGTCTTAAACTTCTTGTTTTATTTTATCATATCTATTTTTACATGACAAGCAAACTGCCCGACCTTTGTCACTCCTTTTTATGAAAAAAGTCATAGACCTGTCTGGCTGCCTTCTCATTCATAGACTCAATATTGGAAAGGGTTTCCACAGATGCCTCACGAATACCGTCCAGTCCTTTAAAATGCCGCATAAGCGCCTTTCTTCTTGTCTCTCCAATCCCCGGAATATCATCTAAAACAGAATGTACCTGGCCCTTGCTTCGCAGAGAACGATGATATTCAATAGCAAATCTGTGAGCCTCATCCTGTACTCTGGTAATCAGCTTGAAGCCTTCGCTGTCTCTGCTGATAGGAATTTCCTGATTGTTATAATACAAGCCTCTTGTACGATGCTTATCATCCTTTACCATACCGCATACAGGAATGGTAAGCTGCAGCTTTTCCAAAACCTCCAAAGCAATATTTACCTGTCCCTTGCCTCCGTCCATGAGAATTAAATCAGGAAAACGGGTAAAGCTTCCAAATTCATCTTCCAGCTGCTGCTTCCGTTCTTCCCGCTCGTCCATCCCATGTACAAAACGGCGTGTAAGTACTTCTTCCATACTGGCATAATCGTTTGGTCCCTGCACACTTTTGATTTTAAACTTTCTATAATCGCTGCGCTTTGGCTTTCCTTTTTCGTACACCACCATAGAACCTACGGACTGAAAACCGCTGATATTTGAAATATCGTAGGCCTCCATTCTCTGAATACCGGACAATCCCAAAAGCGCCTCGATTTCTTTCACAGCGCCTATGGTCCTCCCCTCTTCTCTTTTTATCCGCTCCTTATCCTGCCTTAAAACCAATTTTGCATTGTGGTATGCCATTTCTACCAGCTTTTCCTTTGTACCCTTCTTGGGTACAGAAATACGCACTTTTTTCCCTTTTCTGGACTCCAGCCACTTGGCTATCAGCTCCATGTCTTCCACTTCTTCCTGAAGCATAATTTCTTTTGGTATAAAAGGAGTTCCCGCATAAAACTGTTTTAAAAAGCTGGATAAAATCCCTTTTCTGTTTTCTCCCGGCGCTGACTTCATATAAAAATGGTCTCTGCCAATCAGCTTTCCGTCCCTTACAAAAAATACCTGCACCACTGCATCTGCATCTTCCATTGCCGCTGCAATAATATCCTTATCTTCTCCCGGATGGTCGGTAATCTTCTGCCTTTCTCCTATTTTTTTCACACTTTGTATCAAATCTCTGTACTGGGCAGCATCCTCAAACTCCATTTTTTCAGACGCTTCATACATTTTCCCCTCCAGCTGCGTAAGAATTTTCTTGTGATTTCCGTTTAAAAAATCAAGGAGCTCCTCCACCTGTTTTTGATAAGCCGCTTCTGTAATGTAACCCTGACAAGGCGCATCACACTGCTTAATATGATAATAAAGACAAGGTCTCTCTTTTCCGATATCTCTTGGCAGATTTCGATTACAGGTTCTTAAATGATAAAGCTTACGTGTAAGCTCAATCACATCTTTAACAGCTCCTGCGCTGGTGTATGGTCCGAAATATTTGGATTTATCCTTCTTCATACTTCTGGCTGTCATAATTCGTGGAAATGCTTCCCCTGCCGTTACTTTGATAAAAGGATAATTTTTGTCGTCCTTTAACATGGTGTTGTATTTTGGGCAATGCTCTTTAATCAAATTAGACTCTAACACCAGCGCCTCTAGTTCTGAGTCTGTCACAATATACTCAAAACGGGCGATTTGTTCTACCATCTGCTCCTTTTTAATTCCCAGATTTCTGCTTTTCTGAAAATATTGTCTGACCCTGTTTTTCAGACTGATTGCCTTCCCAACATAAATAATGGCATCCTGCTCATCGTGCATAATATAGACACCTGGAAGAGAAGGCAGTTTTTTCAACTCTTCTTCTATGTGAAACATTCTGCTCTCCTTTCGCAAAAAATCCTCCTTCTTTTTATTCTTTTGTATTGAAAAAGAAGGAGGATTTCTATTTATTCTTTTATTTATTCTTTTATTTCTGCTTCTACAGCCGCTACTTCTTCTGTAGGTTCCTTTATTCCTTTTATCTCATGGAAAATTTTCATAAATTCCTTACCTGTAATAGTTTCTTTTTGAATAAGAAATTCTGCAATTTTATCAAGTGCTTCACGATTTTCGCTCAAAAGCTTTTTCGCCTCATCGTAGGATTTCTTCAGAAGCTTCATAACTTCATGGTCAATCTCTGTAGCTGTAGAGTCACCGCAATTTAACATTGTTCTGCCGTCCAGATACTGGTTCTGACTCTCTGCAAGTCCCATCAACCCAAAGCGGTCTGACATACCATATTGAGTAATCATAGCTCTGGCAATCTTTGTTGCCTGCTCAATATCATTTGCAGCACCGGTAGTAACGGTGTCAAACACGATTTCTTCTGCGGCACGTCCGCCTAAGTATCCCACCAGCATTGCCTCTAACTCTTTCTTAGTATTTAAGAACTTTTCTTCTTCCGGAACATGCATAACATATCCCAAAGCTCCCATAGTTCTAGGTACAATCGTAATCTTCTGTACCGGCTCAGAGTCCTTCTGCAGTGCACTTACCAGTGCATGTCCTACTTCGTGATAAGAAACAATCTTTCTTTCTTCTTTGCTTAAAATTCTGTCTTTCTTTTCTTTACCTACCAGAACAACCTCTACGGCTTCCAATAAGTCTTTCTGTGATACAGCCTGTCTTCCATTCTTTACTGCCAGAATTGCTGCTTCGTTGACCATATTTGCCAAATCAGAGCCGACAGCTCCTGAAGTTGCAAGGGCAATCCCCTCTAAATCTATGGTTTCATCTAAAGAAACATTTTTTGCATGTACCTTCAGAATACTAATTCTTCCTTTTAAATCAGGGCGGTCTACAATCACTCGTCTGTCAAATCGTCCCGGTCTTAAAAGCGCCGGGTCTAAAACTTCCGGTCTGTTTGTTGCAGCCAGAATTAAAAGACCTTTAGAAGTATCAAATCCATCCATTTCAGCAAGAAGCTGATTTAATGTCTGCTCACGTTCATCATTTCCGCCATATCTGGAATCTCTGCTCTTTCCAATGGCATCTACTTCATCAATGAAAATAATGCATGGTGCATTTTTCTTTGCTTCTTCAAACAAGTCACGCACTCGTGATGCACCTACACCAACAAACATTTCTACAAAATCTGAACCAGACAAAGAAAAGAACGGAACATGTGCTTCTCCTGCAACTGCTTTTGCCAGAAGTGTCTTACCCGTACCCGGAGGTCCTACAAGTAATGCACCTTTTGGAAGCTTCGCACCGATTGCAGTATATTTTCCTGGATTATGCAGGAAATCAACCACTTCCTGTAAAGACTCTTTTGCTTCATCCTGTCCAGCTACATCTTTAAATGTAATCCCTGTTTCTTTCTGCACATAAGCTTTTGCTTTGCTCTTTCCTACGCCGCCCATCATGCCGCCGTTTTTATTCATACGGCGAAACAGCATATTCAGCAGGAAGAACATTAAAACAATCGGTACAATCAGACTAATCAGACTGAACAGAATTTCCATAACTACATTGGGCTTTTCAGTATAATAGTCATTGACTCCTGCTCTTTCCAGTCTTTTTACCAAATCGGTCTTATCTTCGGAAAGAACCGTATAAACTTCTTTTTTTACGCCCATGCGCTGCTGCTCTTTTAAGGTAACTCTTAAAGTTTCCCCTTTAATCTGTACCTCCTGAACCTTGCCCTGCTCCAGCAAATCTACAAACTCACTGTATTTAATTTCACCGGAACCTCCCTGCATTGTCATTGTCAGGAGATTTACTAAAAACATAACCACCATAATGCAAATTAAAAGCATCAGTATGGGTTGTTTATTCTTAGGTCCATTTTCATTATTATTTTGTGGACTTGGGTTTTGATTTTGATCCATTTTCATCCTCCTCATACTATCTCTTTTATTATAAGGATTACTGTGCTATAAATCAACATTTAGATTGTGAAAAAGAGGACACATTTATTAAACTTTTGTAAATTTATGTTGAATATACACAAAATAAAACATTTTTCTTTTTACCACTGGAATTTCCCCTTGCTTTTGTAGTATACTATCGCAGTGGTTTAAAAAAATTTATAGAAAAGGGGCATGAATATGAAAATAGGATTTGATAATGACAAGTATTTATCGATGCAATCAGAACACATTAAAGAACGTATCAGCAAGTTTGATAACAAGCTGTATCTGGAGTTTGGCGGTAAACTCTTTGACGACTATCACGCCTCCAGAGTTTTACCCGGATTTGCCCCAGACAGCAAGCTTAAAATGTTAATGCAACTTTCTGAGCATGCCGAAATCGTAATTGTTATCAGTGCCGGAGACATTGAAAAAAATAAAGTAAGAGGGGATTTGGGAATCACTTATGACCTTGACGTAATTCGTTTAATTGACGCCTTTAAAGAAAGAGGCTTTTTCGTAGGCAGCGTAGTTATTACCCAATATTCCGGGCAAAACAGCGCAAATATCTTCAAATCAAAATTGGAGAATTTAGGGATTAAAGTATATATCCATTACCCAATTGAAGGTTATCCAAGTAATATTCCTCTCATTGTCAGCGATGAAGGCTATGGAAAAAATGAGTATATTGAAACTTCTCGTCCTCTGGTTATCATCACTGCACCAGGACCTGGAAGCGGAAAAATGGCAACCTGTCTCTCACAGCTTTACCATGAACACAAACGTGGAATTCATGCAGGTTATGCGAAATTCGAGACTTTCCCAATCTGGAATATTCCTCTGAAACATCCGGTAAATCTGGCTTATGAAGCAGCTACCGCAGACTTAAATGATGTCAACATGATTGACCCATTCCATTTGGAAGCTTATGGTGAAACAACAGTAAATTACAATCGTGACGTAGAAATTTTCCCTGTATTAAGTGCTATCTTTGAACGTATCTTTGGAAAATGCCCATATCAGTCTCCTACAGACATGGGTGTAAATATGGTTGGAAACTGCATTATTGATGATGAAGTGTGTCGTGAAGCCTCCAAGCAGGAAATTATCCGTAGATATTATCAATCTCTGGAAAGACATCTGGAAGGGGAAAACAACGATGATGAAGTATTCAAATTAGAGCTGTTGATGAAACAGGCAGGCATCTCCACAGAAAACAGAAAAGCAACTACTGCCGCTCTTAACTGTGCAAAAGAAACAGGGGCGCCTGCGGTTGCACTTGAACTGGAGGACGGAAAAATCATCACCGGAAAAACCTCTGATTTATTAGGCGCTTCTGCTGCCCTTATGTTAAATACCTTAAAGGAGCTTGCCAATATTCCTCATGAGGTACATGTTATCTCTCCGGCAGCCATTGAGCCAATCCAGAAGTTAAAAACAGAGTATCTGGGAAGCCAGAACCCACGCCTGCATACAGACGAAGTGTTAATTGCACTTTCCAGTACCGCTGCCACCAGTGACCTTGCAAAACTGGCTCTTGCACAGCTTCCAAAATTAAAAGGGTGTCAGGTACATTCCTCTGTTATGCTTTCAGCAGTGGACAAGAAAATATTTAAAAAGTTGGGAGTGCAACTTACTTGTGAAGCTGTTTATGAGCATAAGAAGTTATACTAGGTAAAAAATATCCTAACACAGTATATGAAAGAAGTTGAGTTTTAACTAAAAAGAGGAAAGAGTTTACACATATAACTATGGCAAGCTCTTTCCTTTTATCTTATTTTTTTATTTTATTCTTCGTATCCGTTTGGATTGTTTGACTGCCATCTCCAAGAGTCTTCGCACATTTCTTTAATGCCGAATTCTGCTTTCCATCCCAGTTCTTCTTCTGCTTTTTTTGCGCTGGAGTAGCAGGTAGCAATATCGCCCGGACGGCGTGGTTTGATTGCATAAGGTACTTTTACGCCGGTAGCTTCTTCGAAGTTCTTTACCATATCCAGAACGCTGTATCCTACACCTGTTCCCAGATTGTAAATTTTAAGCCCTGCTTTTTCTTCGATTTTCTTTAAAGCTTTTACATGGCCTTTTGCAAGGTCTACAACATGGATATAATCTCTTACACCTGTACCGTCATGTGTATCGTAGTCATTTCCGAACACACCTAATTCTTTTAATTTTCCTACTGCAACCTGTGTAATATATGGCATCAGGTTGTTTGGAATACCATTTGGATTTTCTCCAATTGTTCCGCTCTTATGTGCTCCGATTGGGTTAAAGTATCTTAAAAGAACGATGTTCCATTCCGGATCTGCTTTCTGAATATCGGATAAAATCTGCTCTAACATGGATTTTGTCCAGCCGTAAGGATTGGTGCACTGACCTTTTGGACATTCCTCTGTGATTGGAATAATTGCAGGATCTCCGTATACAGTAGCGGACGATGAAAAGATAATATTTTTCACATTATGCTTTCTCATAACATCTACTAAAGTAAGAGTACCGGCAATATTGTTTTCATAATATTCCCATGGTTTTGCCACAGACTCTCCTACTGCTTTTAATCCGGCAAAATGAATACAGGAATCAATCTCTTCTTTTTCAAAGATTTCATTTAACGCATCTCTGTCTAAAATATCTGCCTTATAAAATTTAACAGGTTTTCCTGTAATTTTTTCTACTCTTTCCAGAGATTTTTCACTGGAATTGGAAAGGTTATCTACTACTACTACATCATAACCTGCACTCTGAAGTTCTACTACTGTATGGCTGCCGATATATCCGGCACCGCCTGTTACTAATATTGCCATTTTTATTCCTCCTTTGAGAAAAGCACTATTTTTTATGTTTCAAAACACTTTTTATGTTTGTTTATACTCTACCACTTTCTTCCTGAAAATTCAAGTAAAGCTTAACGATATTTGTTTACAATTTCATTCATCTGTTCCAGTTTTTCTTCCATATCTTTTACTAGCTTAAACTGTGTACGACAACGATCCAGATTATGACCTTCTCTGTGTACTTTAAAGTAATGGTCTCCCTCTAAATAATCTGTAAGGAAACGCATACCACATTCATAAGTCATTGTCATTGCACCAATTGGAAGCATATCTAATTCTTCTTTTGTAAGGCTTCCATTACATCCTTCAATAAAGCCTTTTGTATACAAGTCAAATAACTCCATACTACAAGATACTTTAGATAAATCTCTTTCGTCTTCTTCTCCTGTACTTGCTCCGAAACGGATAGAATCACCAAAGTCATTTACTGCAAGTCCCGGCATAACCGTATCTAAGTCAATAACACAAATTGCTTTACGTGTTTCATCATCAATCATAATATTATTTAATTTTGTATCATTATGTGTTACGCGGAGAGGAATTTTTTTCTCAGACTGCATATCACATAAAATGTGTGCAAGTTTTTCTCTTTCTAATACAAAATTAATTTCTTCCTGCACGTCTTTTGCTCTACCGCAGGCATCTTCTTCTACTGCTTTTTTAAACTTAGCAAAACGGTCTACTGTATTATGGAAGTTCACAATTGTCTCATGGAGAGTTTCTGCCGGATAATCTGCAAGAAGTCCCTGAAAATGACCAAATGCAACAGCACTCTGATAGAAATCTTCTTTATTCTGAACTAAGTCATAAGTACTAGCTCCTTCAATAAAGATATAAGCTCTCCAATATTCTCCATCTTCATCTACGCAAAAAGATTTTCCATCTTTTGTAGAAACAATATTCAAAGTTTCTCTTTCTGGGTCTCCGCCATTTTCCTGAATTTTTTTATTCAACCATGAAGTAACACCCACTACGTTTTCCATAAGTTCTTCTGGATTTAAGAAAATATTCTTATTCATTCTCTGTAAAATATATCTTCTTGTTGTCCCGTTATCCTCACAAGTAACACGGAAAGTATCATTGATATGACCGCTTCCGTAAGGAATACACTCTACACAAGCTCCCTGAAACTGAAAGCTTTCAATTGTTGCTGTTTTTACTTCTGCCATTTTATTTTTCCTCCCAAAGTTTTTCAGGATATAATCCACTGTCTTTTAAGCTCTGAATTGCAGCTACAACCACCGGCTTATCTTCTTTGTAAGTTACGCCGTACCATTTATCCAGTGATTTTAATACCTGAACCGTAGCTTTTCCTTCGTTTAATAATTCATCCACTACAAATGGAAGGAAGTATTCGCATTTTAATGGATTTTTTTCCAGATTTTCATCTAAGAATTTAGAGAAACGAGCTTCCAGTTCTGCCAGAATACTTGGTGTGAAGCCCCACATATTCATAGAAACTGTGCTGCCTTCCGGAATAACGGTCCATGTCTGTCCGTCATCTTCTGTGTATGCTGTGCCGTTTTCTCTCTTTTCAATATGTGTTCTTTCGTTGATTTTCTGAAGATATCCGTTTTCATCTGTTACACAAACACCTCTTGCAACGTGTCCGTTTTCTGTTAATGTATTTTCTACTACATATCCTACCATTGTGTAACGATATTTATCATCATCTTCATGTGTTGTAAGATAATCGTAAATCATTTTAAATGCGTGACTTCCATAGTAATCGTCTGCGTTAATAACTGCAAACGGAGCGTCAATAGTTCCCAGACAGCTTAAAATTGCATGACCTGTTCCCCATGGTTTTACACGGTCTGCCGGTACTTCGTATCCTTCCGGAATATTCTGTAAGTCCTGAAATACATATTCTACATCAATGACTTTGCTTAAACGGTCACCGATTGCAGCTTTAAAATCTGCTTCATTTTCTTTTTTAATAATAAAGATAACTTTTCCAAATCCTGCTTTTACTGCATCATAGATAGAAAAGTCCATAATGATATGTCCCTGTGCATCTACCGGGTCAATCTGTTTTAATCCGCCGTAACGACTTCCCATACCTGCAGCCATAACTACTAATACTGGTTTTTTCATAACAATATCTCCTTTTCCTATAATTTTTTTCCTGTTTCTTATATTCTTATTCTATCAAAAATTTCTTTAAATTCCTTTGCACAAATTGATTTCTTTTTGTCATTTTTATGTAAATTTCATGTTCTTATCTTCATTTGTAAACACAAAAGAGGCGTTGCACAATATGCAGCGCCTCTTTTCTCTATTGATATTTTTTATTGTAAAGAAATAATAACACCAGCAGACCAACTAATCCGACTAACTCCATAGCCAGACCTGTAAGACTGATATTTTTCTGCCCCACAATAATTAAGCCGAGGCAAACAATAAAAACAATACTTTTAATAATAATCTTTACTGCATTATTCATTACTATTTCCTCCTTATCCTTTCAGACCGCCGAGAGTCATACCCTCAGTTAAACGTTTCTGTACTGCGATATACAGAATTAATGTAGGAAGCATAACAATTACAAGACCGGCATACATGATACCGTAGTTTGTAGCTGTTTTTTCTACTGCCATCAGGTTTTTCAGTCCCATAGCCAGAGTATCGTGTCCATCCATCAATGTGTATGCAATGATATACTCATTCCAGAAGGACAGGAAGTTGAATAAGATAACTGTAATGATACTTGGCTTTGCCATAGGTATCATGATTTTTGTCATAGTCTTAAAGTAACCGCATCCGTCAATGTAAGCCGCTTCTTCAAATCCCTTTGGTAAAGTTTTAAAGTAACCGCTTAACAGATAAATCGTAAACGGAAGACTGGTAGCCGCATAAATCAGCGCCAGAAGGAAACGGTTATTCAGGAAGAAATCTACACCGAATGTCTTATTTGCATCTGACAGCATTAAGAAAATCGGAACTACAATGTAGTTTACGTTAATAAACAGACCGGCCATACAAGCCAGATTTAAAATACCTTTGCATTTAAAGTTAAATCTTGCCAGTACATAAGATGCCGGTAATGCAATTAAAAGCAAGAGACAAAGAGCCAATGCTGTTACCATAACAGAGTTTAAGAAAAACTCTCCCATTCTGGCATCTACAAACGCCTGTTTAAAGTTCTCCCAACGTGGATCTGTCGGAAACGCCCACGGGTTAATATCTGCACCAATAAATTCTGCATTTCTTTTTACACTGGCCATGAATACCCAGCCAACCGGCACAATAATAGAAATTGCCAGAGCAAAAAGAGCAATATAAATAATAATTTTGGATAAAATCTTACCTAAGCCATTTGATTTTTTCATTTCTTTTCGCTCTCCTTTCTAAAATTCTAAGACTTCTCGATCTGTAATCTTGTTTACAACTGCTGCAAGAACAAATGAGAAAATAAATACTACTACACCGATTGCCATACCATATCCATATACACCTGCGCCATAAGCCTGTTTGTACATGTAGTTCAGTGCAACCTCTGTCTTTCCGTTTGGTCCACCGTCTGTCATAATCTGAACAAACAGGAAGCTTAAGTTAATCGTACTGATAATATAGAAAGTTAATGTTGTACGAATATTATTCCAAATAAGAGGCAGAGTTACTGTGAAGAATGTATGAATTTGGGAAGAACCATCAAGAGATGCTGCTTCGTACAAATCTTCCGGAATTGCTGCCATACTTGCCATATACATAACCATGTAATAACCGATTGCCTGCCATACAAGGGCAAAGATTACGGAATAAAGAACAATTTTCGGCTCACCCATCCACTGATGTACCAATCCATCCAGATGAATTGCCTCTAAAAATGTATTTAACAAACCTGAACTAGGATTGTAAATAGCTCCAAAAATACCTGCTACTACTACGATACTTAAAATATTAGGAATATAGAAAATAACACGGAAGAAATTTTTTCCCTTAAAATCTCCTCTGGATAATAAAGCTGCAAAAAGGACTGCCAATACAATCGTGCAAATCATAACCAGTACAATAACCAGAATTGTATTCTGCATTGCCTCTAAGAATGCCTTATCCTGCATCAATTTTGCAAAGTTTTCAAATCCAACAAATTCTTTCTTGTTTGTAATTCCACCCATGCGGTATAAGGACATGTTAAATACTTTTACCGTAGGAACGAAAATGAAAAGTAAGATTAAAAGAACTGCCGGTGCCAGACAGGCAAACACAAAACGTCCCTGTGATTTTTTCCTGTTCATGGTTTTCCTCCTCTTCTTTTAAAAACGGTGAGTCGTAAACAACTCACCGTTTCAATATCCATGTTTAAATTGTGCTTACTTTAAAGCGCCTGCACATTTTTCCCATGTTTCTGTTAACTGTGCCTGCCAATCTTCTACTGTCATTTCACCTGTGTTTACGCTGTATGCTGGTCCGTAAACTGCTTCTTTCATGTTCAGACCTTCGATTGGTTCTGTTGCAACCCATCCACCTGTAACTGTAACAATGTTGTCTGCTGTTGATGCTTCGTAGCAGTCTTTTGTTGTACCTTCCGGTAATTTTTCAGCAGCGCCTTTTACTGGTGCTACAACTGGTGCTGGAGATGTTTTACCTGTTTCTTTATCTGTTGTTTCATTGTTTAATAAAATATCAACAACTGTATCAGAGTACATGAATTTGATAAATTCTTTTGCTAAATCCATGTTTTCAGCTTCTGCCGGAATCCACATCTGCTCTGTGAATGTGTACATTGTCTGAGTTTCATCGCCTTCCCACTTAGGTGCTGGCATCATACCCCATCTGAAGTCTTCTGGTGTAGAAGCAGCCATTTCGCCGATTACCCAGTTACCGTTTGGCATGAATAATGCTTTGTTGTCAATAACGTTCTGCTGGTTGATTTTGAAACCACCGTCAGCGTTTGCATTTGCTACTGTATCTTTTTCTGTATATTCAGGAGATACTAATTTTCCTAAAGTATCCAGAACTTTTTTACCTTCTTCAGATGTCCATGTATCTTTATCGTATTTGATTGCTTTCTGATAGAACTCTGTTCCGCCAGCCTGTGCTAACATACTGTAAATAGTTGCATCTAAGTAACCTGACTGTGGGAATGTAAATAAAGAAACTCCATCAGCTTTAGCTGCATCGCCTAAAGCAAAGAATTCTTCCCATGTTGTCGGAAGGTCATATTTTTTGTTTTCGCCTTCGAACAGGTTCTTGTTATACCAAAATCCTGTTGGTGTATAGAAAATAGGTGCAAGATAGATTTTTCCGTCAGCGAATGGCTGTGCATCTGTACCGTCTGTGATACCGTCTAACAGTCTGCCTTTTAATTCTTCATCAGCGAATACGTCTGAGATATCAGCGATTGCACCTTCTTTTAACATTGTTTCTGTAAATCCGCTCTTCTGTCCTAAGTTGTAGTATACTACGTCAGGGAATTCACCTTTCTGAATGGATTTTGTTAAGTCCTTGTCCAATTCAGAAGACATTTCTAATTCTACTTCAACACCTTTTTCTTCTTCGAAAGCTGCTGCGATATCTTCCCAGATTTTTTCTCCGTTACCACCTTTGAAAGCAGCTAATTTCAGAGTCTGTTTTTCTCCGCTCTCTCCATTATCTTTGCCTTCTTCTTTACCTGTGTCTGCTGCAGGTTTTTCTTCTTTTGTGTCTCCACATGCAGCAAGTCCGGATAAAGCCATTGTTGAAACAAGAGCCATAGCTACCAGTTTCTTTACCATCTTCATTTTCATTGCTAATTCCTCCCTAATTTGTAGATGATAAACATCTCTTTTAGATTTTATACATCACATTATAACACATTTTTCAATTTTGTATTTATATTATTTATTGCATATTTTGCACAATCCACTTTCTTTATGGTGATTTCACCCAAAAACAGCCTGTCCTTCTTGTTTATTTATACTTTTCTTCTATTATTTTTTTAAATATGTAGGTTTTTCTTTCGTCACCTTCACCAACACAAGTCAATAATTTTGCAAATCATCTTGTATTTTACGAAAAATTCCCTTATAGTTGTAAATAGTTTGAACGAATGGAGGAATGTAATTTTGAATAAACCGAATATTCTGCTTATTATGACAGACCAACTTCGTGGAGATTGTCTGGGATTTGCGGGACATCCTGATGTAAAAACTCCTTATCTTGATACCCTTGCCAGCCGAGGCGTTTCTTTTGACAATGCTTACAGCTCCTGTCCAAGCTGTATCGCCGCAAGAGCCGCTCTTCATACCGGTATGGCACAGGAACATCACAGACGTACCGGATATGAAGATAATATTCCGTGGGAATACCCAAATACCATGGCAGGAGAGCTTTCCAAGGCAGGCTATTACTGCCAGTGCGTAGGAAAAATGCACGTACACCCTCTTCGCAACTATCTGGGCTTTCACAATGTAGAACTCCATGACGGATACTTGCACAGCGCACGATATACCAATGTGCCATGGCAGGAGTCACAGAAAAATGCTGACGATTATTTCCACTGGTTAAAGCAGGAAAAGGGAATTGATGCAGATGTAACAGATACGGGATTAGAATGCAACAGCTGGGTAGCACGTCCTTGGATTTATGAAGAAAAGTATCACCCCACCAACTGGGTGACAGACAGAAGTATTGACTTTTTAAGAAGAAAAGACCCACAAAAACCTTTCTTCCTTATGGCATCTTATTTAAGACCACATCCGCCTTTTGATGCGCCGTCTTATTATTTCGACCTGTATAACAAAAAAGAGCTGACGCCTCCTGCTGTGGGCGATTGGGAAACCACAGAAGAATTACAGGCTATGGGACGTGTCTTTGACTCAAAATGCGGTCCCTCTGATACAGAGCTTATCCGAGAAGCTCAAATCGGTTATTATGCCTGCATTACTCATTTGGACCACCAAATCGGACGCTTGATACAGGCACTTGTGGAATATGGTGTCTATGACAACACACTTATTCTCTTTACCTCAGATCACGGGGAAGAGCTGTGTGACCATCACATGTTCCGAAAATCCAGACCGTATCAGGGCAGCATCCGTATTCCTATGATTGTGTCAGGAAACGATAAACTTCTTTCAGGTATGAAACAGGGAACAGTTTCCCACAGTGTGGTAGAACTTCGAGATGTTATGCCTACCCTCCTTGATTTTGTAAACGCAGATATTCCCGACAGTGTAGATGGGAAAAGTATGCTTCCGTTAGTTACAAATCCTGATGAGAAGCTGCGGGACGTGCTTCACGGCGAACACTCTTACGGACCTTACTCCAATCACTGGCTGGTTTCTTCCTACGACAAATTTATCTGGTACAGCGAAACAGGCACAGAACAATACTTCCGTATCAGCGAAGACCCAAAAGAGCTTCATGATGAAATATCCAATCCGGCTTACCAAAAACGCATTGAACAGCTTCGGCGCACACTGATTAAAACCTTAAAAGACCGCCCGGAAGGCTTTTCAGACGGTACACAGCTCATTACCGGCTGCCCGTATCCGCCTTACATGCCGGATAAAGCTCAAAAAGAAGGAAAATAAATTAGAAAGTGCTGTTGAAGCAATTTTCCACCTGTGGCAAATTGTTTCAACAACATAGCAGCCATACATCTCCGTGATTTTTATACCATATATTATTCTCAACTATGAGATGTATAAAAATACTCCGCTGTTCCATAGACAAACAATCGGAACATTTTAAAAGTTTTTCAAGCATAGCGATGCCTTGAGAACCGTGTCTGAGTGCACCAGCACGAGTTTGGTGAGCAAGGCATCTATAAGCGGCGCAGAAAAACTTAAAAATGGACGAGTTTTCTATGGAACAGCGGAGAACGTTATTATAATCTTGCTGCCAGCCATTCCCATCTTACAATACTGTATTCAAAAAATTCCTGATATGCTTCGCAGAAATAATTCTTATTTTCTTTTGTATAATTTCTTCTGCAGCCTCCTCTGCAAAGAGGATACCACTTACAAGCCTTACAATTCTCCCCTCGCTTTACGCCTTCCTTAAAAAATTCCATATCCGGTAAAATTCCCTGAAAGAAGCGGAAATTTTCATCCGTCACATTGGCAACTCTGCAATTATCCAGCACATAAAAATCACATGGATAAATATCACCGTTTGCTTCTACAATATTCTGCATGGAACATCTTCCTGTCTGAGAGCAGGCTTCCGGCGGCATTCCCTTTAACATAGAAAGCCAGTTGTCAAATTCACGAATAGAGACGATTTCTCCCTTTTGAATATCCTCAAACCATAAGTCAAAAAGCTCCTTCAATGCTTCTGCATACACCTTGGGCGTTAAAGACCAAGGGTATTGTCCTTCTTCCTCTCCCATAGGGTCTAAGCAGGGAATATACTGCTGATAATAAAAGCCTTCTTTCTTTAAAAAGCGATAAATAGAAGCTATCTTTTTTGCACTCTGTTTGGTAAGCACACAAAGAATATTTACTTCTACCTTATTTCTCAGCAATTCTTTTGCATTCTTCAGAACAAGAGCAAAGGTTCCCTTCTTTTTAGCGTCCTGTCTGTTTCTGTCATGAATTTCTTTTGTTCCGTCTAAGGAAATTCCAACTAAAAAGTTGTTTTCTTTTAAAAATTTTACCCAGTTATCGTCTAAAAGTGTTCCGTTTGTCTGAAGGCAGAAATTTACTTTTGTTTCTTTCTTTTTATATTTTTTAACACATTCCACAAATTTCTCAAAAAATTCCAGTCCTGCAAGTGTAGGCTCACCGCCCTGAAATCCAAAGGTGCAGAAATCTTCTGCTTCTTCCAAGGCCTTTTTTACCAGTATTTCCATGGTATCTTCTTTCATAATTCCATAAGAAGGAATTTCTCTGTTTTTACATTCATCTTCATAAAAACAATAAGAGCATCTTAAATTACAATTTGAAGATGCCGGTTTTATCATCATCTGCATATATTTCATGTTTCTTCCTCTTTCTCCTGTACTTTTCTTTATTGTAGCTTTTTCCCTTTATAAATACAACAATTTTATCCAAATGTAGATTTTTCTCTCGTTTTCCTTTATAATAAAGTTAATATTCATTCTTTTTAGGAGGTTTATCATGCCATTTAAAAGTTTAGAATTGATTGAAGATGTGAAAATTGACAGCATTATTACAATTCATTACTTTGAATATATGAGTGATTATAGTTTTCCGGGAGAGAGCCATGACTTTTGGGAATTTTTATGCGTAGATAAAGGCGAAGTAGAAATTACTGCCGACAACAGAGCTTACACCTTAAAAAAAGGAGAACTTATTTTCCATAAGCCAAATGAATTCCATACCGTTCGTGCTAACGGAAAAATTGCCCCTAATCTGGTGGTTATTTCCTTTGACTGTACCTCTCCCTGTATGGATTATTTTCAGGATTTAAAAACAAGCATTGGAGAGACAGAGCGTAATCTCATTGCTCAGATTATTTATGAGGCAAAACGCTGTATCAAAACACCACTAAACGACCCGCAGACAACGGAAATGGTACGAAATCAAGATGCTCCCTTTGGTTCAGAGCAGTTAATTAAAATTTATCTGCAAGCTCTTTTGATTACGATTATCCGCAATCTTCAGCTGGGACAGTATTCTGCTCCTGCCATAAAATCCATGAAGCTGAAAAGTGACGATTTATTATACAATAAAATCACTACTTATCTGGAAGAGCATATTCGTGAGCATCTCACCATTGAAACGATATGCCGTGACAATCTCATTGGCCGTTCTCAGCTTCAAAAGCTTTTCAGAGAGCATGACCAGTGTGGTGTGATTGACTATTTCTCCCGTTTGAAGGTAGAACTGGCAAAACAGCTTATTCGAGAAAATCATCACAACTTTACGCAGATATCAGAATTTATCGGATATACCTCTATCCACTACTTTTCCCGTCAGTTTAAAAAAATCACGGGAATGACACCTTCTGAATACGCATCTTCGATTAAGGTAATTTCTGACAGAAAATAGACTTTCTGCATTTTAGCATTGAGTTTCCTTTCTGTTCATATTATAATGAAAGAAAATTTAGAAAAAAGTATTTAATTACTTTACAAAAAGGAGTATGGGGAATGAAAATCTACAAAACAAAAAATTACGATGAAATGAGTAAAAAAGCAGCACATATCATTGCTTCTCAAGTTATTTTAAATCCTGACTGCGTACTTGGTCTTGCAACAGGTTCTACACCTGTGGGCACTTATAAAAATCTGATTGAATGGTATCAGAACGGAGATTTGGATTTCTCACAGATTACCTCCTGCAATCTTGACGAATACAGAGGTTTAAGCGGAGATAATGACCAGAGCTATCGCTATTTTATGAACCACAATCTTTTTGACCACGTAAATATTCGCAAAGAATGTACTTATGTTCCTGACGGATTGGACAAGGACAGCGATGCAGCATGCAAAGCTTACGAAGAAATCATTGAAAAAGTAGGCGGCATTGACTTACAGCTTTTAGGTCTTGGTCATAACGGACATATCGGTTTCAACGAGCCTGCTGATGAATTTCCTAAGACAACACATTGTGTAGACTTAACAGAAAGCACAATTCAGGCAAATAAACGTTTCTTTGAAAACGAAGCAGATGTTCCTCGTCAGGCATATACAATGGGTATCGGCACAATTATGAGCGCAAAAAAAATCCTTGTTGTTGTAAGCGGTGAAGACAAAGCTGAAATCTTAAACAAAGTAATCAACGGACCGATTACTCCACAGGTTCCTGCTTCTATTTTACAGCTTCATCCAGATGTAACAATCGTAGCTGACGAAGCAGCTTTATCTAAAACAAAATAATTTTTTATAAAACGTAATTACTATAAAAATGCTGTCACTTTAAGTATTATCTAAAAATGATATATACTTAATGCGACAGCATTTTTTTTAATTTGTTTTAATTTTCTTTAATTCTTTCCATTTCAGGCGATTTCCATAGTGCATAACAGAAGCGCTGTATATGCGGGTGGAAAACATTGTTACAATTACAATGGCAAGCACTAGAAGGAAAACGGAAATCCCCAATTCCTTCATGGTAATCTCCCCTGTAATCAGCTTAAACGGTACTGCAAAGGGTGAAGAAATCGGCAGATAAACAGCCAGCTTGGAAAGCATTCCGCTTCCCCCTCCCATAACAGAAGTAAAATATCCCAGATAAAATCCGATAATCACAAGAATACTCACCGGCATCATAGCGGAGTTTAAATCCTCCATTTTGCTCACGGCAGCGCCGCATACAGAATTCATAACTGCATAAAGAGCATATCCCAAAATAAAATAGATAATCAGGAACACCAGTGTTTTCGGTGTAAAGCCTGAAACAGCTAAATCCACACCGGCAATCTGAAAGCCCTCCGGAAGGATAAATTTGTAGCAAAATGCAGCAAACGCCATCAGCCCTACCAGCTGAAGAAGTCCTAAAACACCCATAGCCAGACATTTTCCAATCAAGATTTTGGAAGGCTTGGCTGAAATAATCAAGGTTTCCATAACTCTGGATGTCTTTTCTGAGGAAATGGACATTGCTACACCATAGCCATAATAATATACGGCAAAGAACATGACGAAGGTAAGCAAAAGTCCCACCACATATTCTGTTAAATTCATATTTCCTATAAATCTCTGGGTATAGGTAAGCGGTGTCTGAATAGCATCAACTTCTCCTTTCTCCAGTCCGTTTTCTGTAAGAAGGTGAGACTGCCATACTTTATTGCAGGCGTCTGTAATGGTATCTGCCTGTACCTTACTCAAAAAGTTGCTCACGGTAATCTCCAGAACCGGAGCTGCATCCTTTTCCTGAATAGAAAGAATAGCCACGTTTCTGCTTTTGCTTTCATCCACAGCTTTTTCCAGCCCTTTTACCTCATCCTGTTCTATGGATTTAAAATTCATTCCCGGATAAGCTGCTTTCAAATACTCTATTTCCTTCTCAAAGACTCCAGTTTCATCAACTAAGTAACAGGTTCCGCTGTATTCGGTCTTAGTGTCTGTGCCTTCCTCGCCATTGTCAAAGAATGACATTACACGGGGAATGGCACACATAACGCCTAAAAGAACCATAATCACAATCGTAGAAATCCAAAAAGCTTTCTTTCTAATGCCTTCTTTAAATGTATAAGAAAATACGGTTAAAATCTGCTTCATTTGCTTTCCCCTGCCTTTCTGACGAAAATTTCCTGTAAGGACGGTTCACGGATTTCAAATTTTAAAGGATAGATGTTTGCCTCTGTCATTCGTCTTAAAAATCTATGCGCCATCTCATCTCCCTGTATCTTATATTCTGTCTCAGCCGCTCTTTTCTCAAAAAGCTCCAATCCTTCTGCCTGTGCCAAAGGGCTGACATCCTCCTGTGCAGCTACTACCAGATTGGTATGCCCATACCCTGCTTTGATTTCTTTTAAATTGCCTTTTAAAAGAGTTTTTCCTCTGTCCAGAATAACCAGATTTTCGCAGTATTCTTCCACCGTTTCCATCTGATGAGTACTTAAAATAATATATTTTCCCTCTGCTACAAGCTCCTTTACCAGATTTCTCAACACCTGTGCATTTACAGGGTCTAAGCCGGAAAAAGGTTCGTCCAGAAAAATCAATTTCGGATTATGTATAATTGCCGCAATTAACTGAACCTTCTGCTGATTTCCTTTCGACAGCTTTTCTGCCGGCGTATTCTGATATTCCGACACCCGCAGCCTTTCCATAAGCTCCAGTGCAGATTTTTTTGCTTTTTCCTTCTTCATGCCTCGCAGTCTTCCAAAGTAAACCAACTGCTCCAGCACTTTCGTCTTCATATAAATTCCTCTCTCCTCCGGAAGATATCCAAAGGACAAGGTTTCTCTTGAAATAGGAGTGCCGTTCCACAGCGCTTCTCCCTCATCCGGCTGCATAATCCCCAAAATATTGCGGATAGTCGTGGTTTTCCCTGCTCCGTTTGTTCCCAAAAGTCCGAATACCCCCGGCTCTTTCATCTCAAAGGATAAATGATCCACGGCTGTTTTTTCTCCGAATTTCTTTGTAATTCCTCTTACTTCTAATCCCATGTTACTCCTCCTTATCTTTTCTTTTCGTATTCATAGCAATAAATCAATGACTGAGAAACCCATATCACCATTAAAATCAAAAATGGTACTATCCCAATTTCCACTGCATTAGATACAAGTAAAAGTCCGATAAAGACCGCCAGATACACAAACTGCGTTCTTAACTGTGTATAATATGCCGCTTGAAACAATCTTAATTTTTCTCTTTCATCACAGCTTTCCAGCCATTCTTTATTAAAATTCCAGCTAAAGAAATTCCCTCTCTTTTCCGGATTAATTTTCTTATCATACTTTATTAATTTCCCCATAAAAAATAAGTTCCAAAATACGATAAGTGCATAAATCAGAACAGCTGCAACAGACAACATCGAAACCATACTTGTTTCTGTATGCAGATTTGCAATAGAAATTCCCGAAATACACATTTCACCTATCATAAAAATAGATAAAACACTCTGATATCTCTGAATACTTCTTTCCAGCCGCTCGGTTTCTTCTTCTGAGTCTTCGTCCCATTGTTTCAGCTTTTTCGCTGCTATAAAAGTAAGCAGAGGAGCTAAAATAAAAAGTACGAAAGATAAAAACATCAGCATCCAATCACTGTAATGTCCTGTAATACTCTCTGCTTCCTGCAAAATATTTGCAATATCGTCTTTAAACCAAAAGCAGACGGCGCTTCCTGCACCTCCGATAAACGCTCCTAAAAGCATAAGGAGCGCTATTTGTATCATGCCCTGCACACGTCCCGTTTCTTTTTTCTTTTCCTTACTCATCTTCATCCTCCTCATATCTAAATATTTCTTCTACGGTTGCGTTGCACTCCTTTGCGATTTTCAAAGCCAGCGTTACAGACGGAGAATAATCTCCTCTTTCAATTAAACTGATAGTCTGTCTGGAAGCTCCGACTCTTTTGCCAAGCTCCTGCTGGTTAATCCCCAGCCTTGCCCGATATTCCTTCAGGCTGTTATATAATGGCATTTCTCTTTCTACCCCCCCCCCGAATTTTTTGACTTATTTTCTTGTCATTATGACAATTATATTTGTCATAATTGTAGCAGATGACAATTTTCTTTGTCAAGCAGTTTTAAAAAAAGAAGCTGTGCTTTAAACACAACTTCTTTTTTTCATTCCCCACAAAATTCCTAAAGGCACTATGGTAAGGACAACTCCCAGCCATAATGGAATAGGAAACATTCCTAAAGCCGTACCTAAGAAATTTACAAAGAAATGACACCAGATTACACATTTTAAACTTTTATATTTATACATTACAGCGCCAAATAACAAACCTGCGAAAAAGGCATAGGAGGACTGAATAATATTGCCGTGTATTATTCCGAAATACAATGCTTGTAAAATATTGGCAACCCAGAACGGAAAGGATTTTTCCAATATTTTTAAGGTCAGTCCTCTGAAAATCAATTCCTCTACAAAAGGCGCTAAAAGCATGGTATATACTATGGAGAAAAAGGTAGGGCTGTACATTCCCAAACTTTCCATAACCTCTCCGTAATTTTCCATCTCCTGAGGAAACAGACCGGAAATTCCAGTGAGTGCAAAGCTTGTGCAGAACTGAATTGCGCCCCCTAAAAGAGCAAGACCTATCCACCCTGTTGGTGAAACCGCAATCTGAGCCGTATCTTCCTTCTTTTTCAGACTTTGATACCAAAATCCACCGATAAGCAGTGTCACAGAATTAATCAGCACCCCATCAAAATAAGGAGGATAATCTCTCCAGAATAAAAATACAAGACTTACCACACTCTGAATGGCAAGCCACATGACAACAGGCAAAAGACTTTGTAAGATTGCTTTTGATTTCTCCATTTATTTCTCTTCCTCGTTTATTTCTTCAAAGTGAAATGCTTTCTTTCCCAAAGCATAATCCTGTACTGTCTGTCCCTGTCCGAATAGCTTATATTTATAAGTTACCAGACCTTCCAGCCCTACCGGTCCTCTGGCATGAATTTTTCCTGTGCTAATCCCCACTTCTGCTCCAAATCCATAGCGGAAACCGTCTGCAAATCTGGTGGAACAATTATGATACACCCCTGCAGAGTCCACAAGCTGCATAAACTTTTCTACATTTTCCTGATTTTCACTTAAAATACAATCTGTATGATGAGAACCATACTTGTTAATGTGATAAATTGCTTCCTCTACATCTTCTACAATTTTCACAGAAATCGTCATGTCTAAATACTCTGTATGAAAATCTTCTTCCTGCATTTCTTCACATTCTATCATCTGCTGTACTTCTTTTGTTCCTCTTATACTTACGCCTGCTGCTTTGAGAGCTTTTTCTGCCTCCGTCAGGAATTCCTGTGCAATCTGTCTGTTTACCAGCAAGGTCTCCACTGCATTACAAGCTGCCGTATACTGTGTCTTGGCATCAACAAGCACAGGGATTGCCTTCTTGATATCATAAGAATTATCTACATAAATATGACATACTCCGTCTGCGTGTCCCATAACCGGAATGTTTGTATGGTTCATAATATACTGTACAAAGCTGTTAGAGCCTCTTGGAATTAGCAAATCCACACAGTCATGGCAGGAAAGGAGCTCATCAATTTCCTGATGCTGCTCTGCCTGAAGCATACAGCCTTTGGGCAGACCGCATTTCGTCACAGCCTGATAAATAATCTCGAATAAAACCTTATTTGTCCGTGCTGTTTCTTTTCCACCCTTTAATACAGCACAATTTCCGCTTTTGATACAAAGAGAGGATATCTGTACCAGCGCATCCGGTCTTGCCTCAAAAATAACGCCGATTACTCCAATGGGACAGGTTACCCGATACAGATTTAAATTTTCATCTAATTTCCTTGCAAGCTGTACTTTTGAAAGTGGGTCGGGAAGTTTTCTTAATTGCTCCATCCCTTCTGTGACCGCTTTTAATTTTTCCTCATCAAATTTCAGTCTTTTCATTACAGAGGGTAAAACTTGCGCTGCTTTCGCAGCTTCCATGTCTTCTTTGTTTGCCTGAAAAATTTCTTCTTTATGCTCCTGCAATGCCAAAGCTGCTGCTTTTAATGCCTGATTTCTGGTTTCCAAAGAAAGTGCAGCCATTTTCGGACTGTCTTCCTTCATCTTTCTTACTTCATTTCTGATATTCATAATCTTCATCCTTTACTCAATCCATAGGTCACTTGTTGTTTCATTATAGTCTCTTTGCCTGCCAAGCGCAACGTTTTCTACATCTGCTTTCTTACAATCTTATATTCATCTTCCATTTGGAAATATGGGCAATTATAAAAAGTATCTGATAAAAAGCGGCTCATCTCATCTTCATCTAAATTCACATCACAAACATAATATCCTAAATCTTCATCGTAAATATAATTGCTGCAATACTCACAGCCTGCTGTTTTTCCTAATTTTTTTGCCATTTTTTCATTCCCTTTCTGTGCTTTCTATTCAGATATATCAAAAACCGTATTCTTTGTCAAATACTCATTGCAAATATACTTATTAGTGCTATAATGAAACTTGATTTTTATATAATCTTTATGTCATTCTTATTTTCTTTATATTATTTTAATAACATTTGGAGGTTCTTATGAAGATTATTATTGTGGGCTGCGGCAAGATTGGAAGCACCTTAGCTGAACAGCTCAGTTACGAGCAGCATGACCTTGTGGTTATCGACACAAACCCACGAAAAATCCAACAGCTTTCCGAAAGCATTGACGTTATGGGTATTGCCGGAAATGGCTCCAGTGTTAATGTGCTTTCCGAAGCCGGCGTTGAGGATGCCCATATTTTAATTGCTGTTACAGGCTCTGACGAATTAAATCTACTCTGCTGTGTCATTGCAAAAAAAGTGAGTAAATGCCACACCATTGCCCGTGTCCGCAATCCGATTTATAACAAAGAAAGGAATTTTATCCGAAAAAGTCTTGGTATTTCTATGATTATCAATCCAGAATACTCTGCGGCAATGGAAATCTCCAGACTTCTGCGTTTTCCGTCTGCCATTAAGCTTGACACCTTTGCGAAGGGCAGAGTGGAATTGATGAAATTTAAAATTCTGCCGGAGTTTCGTTTAGACGGACTTTCCGTTATGGAAATCGTAGATAACCTGAAATGTAATGTTTTAATCTGTGGTGTGGAAAGAGACAGTGAAGTGTTTATTCCGTCCGGAAATTTTGTATTAAAGGACTATGATTTTATTTCTATCATTGCCTCCCCTGCCAATTCTGCAAAATTTTTCAAAAAAATAGGCGTAACCACAAATCAGGTAAAAAATGCCATGATTGTAGGCGGAGGAACCTTAGGGTACTATCTGGCAGCACTTCTTGACGAATTGAAAATCCATGTGCGTATGGTAGAGTCCAACGTTTCCCGCTGCGAGGAATTAAGTGAGCTTTTACCTAGAATTACCGTTATCTGCGGTGACGGAACAGATAAAAAGCTTCTCTTAGAGGAAGGACTTACACAGACAGAAGCTTTTGTTACACTTACCAATATGGACGAGGAAAATATCCTCCTTTCTCTGTTTGCCAAGAAAAACTCTCATGCCAAGCTGATTACAAAGGTAAATCGTATTGCTTTTGATGATATTATTGATGGACTGGATTTGGGAAGTGTCATTTATCCGAAATACATTACTGCGGACTATATTCTGCGCTATGTGCGTGCTATGGAAAACTCTTTAAGCAGCAATGTAGAAACTCTTTACCATATTTTAGACGGACAGGCAGAGGCTCTGGAATTTGCTGTAAAGGAAAGCTCCTCAATTACCAATACACCTTTATCTGATTTAAATTTAAAAGATAATCTGTTAATTGCCTGCATCAATCGAAACGGCAATATCCAAATTCCAAGGGGACAGGATACTATTCAGGTAGGGGATACGGTAGTTGTTGTAACATCTATTCCGGGTTTACGTGACTTAAAAGACATTCTGAAAAAATAACAATCAGGAGATATTATGAATTACTTAATTGTAAAATCCATTATCGGCAGGGTATTGTATTTTGAAGCAGCTTTCATGCTTCTTCCCTGCTTTACAGCCCTTATTTATCAGGAATACAGCGGCTGGTCCTTTGTATTTACTGCGCTTTTATGTGTATTGGTCGGCGCAGTTCTAACACGAAAAAAAACGAAAAATACGGTTTTTTATGTAAAGGAAGGCTTTGTATCGGTTGCACTGAGCTGGATTGTACTGAGTTTTATGGGAGGACTTCCTTTTCTTTTCAGCGGTGTGATAAGCAACCCCATTGATGCTCTTTTTGAAACAGTTTCCGGTTTTACCACAACCGGAGCCAGTATTTTAAAGGATGTGGAAGTGATTCCCCACTGCATGCTTATGTGGCGAAGTTTTACCCACTGGATTGGCGGTATGGGTGTGCTGGTCTTTCTTCTTACTTTCATGGAAATGCACGGTGGCTCACACATGAACCTTATGAAAGCAGAAAGTCCCGGTCCGTCTGTGAGCAAGCTGCGTCCTACGGTACGTTCCACAGCTAAAATCCTTTATATTATCTATATTGTTTTAACAATCGTAGAAATTCTTCTGCTATTGGCAGGGGGAATGCCTTTGTTTGACTCTTTGACAACCAGCTTTGGTACTGCAGGTACCGGTGGATTTGGTATTAAAAATGACAGTATCGGAGGTTACTCTCCCTATATACAGATTGTTGTAACTGTTTTCATGATTTTATTCGGCGTCAACTTTAACGCTTACTTTTTAATCTGGTGCAGAAAATTTACGCAGGCTTTCCGTATGGAGGAGGTTCGCTGTTACTTCGGAATTATTTTTGCATCTATCGCAGTAATTACGTTAAATATTGCCCACCTTTATTCCGGTGTGGGAGAGGCTTTGCGCCACGCAGCCTTTCAGGTAGGCTCCATTATCACTACTACCGGATATGCAACTACGGACTTTAACCTGTGGCCGCAGGCTTCCAGAACTATTTTGGTTCTTCTGATGTTTATCGGTGCATGTGCAGGAAGTACCGGCGGCGGTATTAAAGTGTCACGTTTCATTATTTTAATTAAAACAATAAAAAAAGAACTCCATACCTTACTTCATCCTCGCAGTGTCCGCAAATTAAAGCTGGACGGCCATACCTTGGAGCATGAGGTTGTTCGTTCTACAAATGTATTTCTGATTGCCTATGTTTTAGTTTTTGCCCTTTCCATTCTCCTTATCAGTTTTGACGGACTGGATATGGTAACAAACTTTACCGGTGTTTCCGCAGCACTGAATAACATCGGACCCGGATTGGAATTAGTCGGTCCGACACAGAACTTTTCCATTTTCTCCAATGGTGCAAAGCTGGTGCTTACTTTTGATATGCTTGCCGGAAGACTGGAATTATTCCCAATGTTATTGTTGTTTGTAAGGGAAACATGGAAGAAGTATTAAAATAAAGAGTTGTTACATGAAAGACGTATTCCGAGTATCTATATATTTCGGATACCACTCAATGTATCAACTCTTTTTTATTTTCTCTGCTAATTCAAGTATTCTTGCATGGATTGCATGTATCGTTTTTGAAAATTCAACGTCATCCTTTCCGGTAGGATCATTCAATCCCCAATCTTCTCTATATTGGCATGGTATTATAGGACAATTTACATTACATCCCATTGTAATTACAATATCTACCGGAGGTATTTCAGACAGCAATTTGACTACGGCAGGAATTATGAACACATACAAAAGCTACTTTAGGTTTTTTCATTATAAATTACCAACCTTTCGCTGTTTTATTATTTCATCAACAATTCTTTCACTTCTTCTAGCTTCAATACTTTTCCATAAGATATTACTTCTCCGTCAATCACTAATGCCGGTGTAGACATAACTCCATAACCGGCTATTTCCACAAAGTCTGTTACATGGTCAATCTCGTAGTCTAATTGAAGCTCAGATATTGCCGTTCTGGCTGTTTTTTCTAATTCGATACATTTTATACAGCCTGAACCCAGTATTTTAATACCCTTCTCTTGTTTTTTACTTTCTGCATTTTCCATTGTTTCTGATGTGCAATTTCCACCACAGCAACATGTTTTTGTTTCTTTTTTCTTTCCAAATAATTTCATTTCTTATTCTCTCCTTTCAAATAAATAGTGTACTAAAAATATTAAACAGATAGCCTACAAGGATAATCCCAAACGTACAAATGGCAATAAATAGAGCCAATAATTTAGGCTTTACTGCTTTTTTCAGTATGATTAAAGACGGTAAACTAAGTGTTGTTACTGCCATCATAAATGATAAAATTGTACCCAACTGTGCTCCTTTTGCAAGCAAAGCCTCTGCAACCGGAATTGCTCCAAAAATATCAGCATACATAGGTATTCCCACAAGTGTGGCTAAAATAACTCCAAATGGATTATTACTTCCCAAAATATTTTCAATCCATATTTCCGGTATCCAGTTATGAATAATTGCACCAATACCTACGCCAATCAGAATATATGAAAATACCTTTTTGAATGTTCCCACAACCTGTTCTTTCGCATATTGAACTCTATCCTTTTTCGTTAAGACAGGAGAACTAATATCAACTCTGCCCGCATTTTTGACGAAATCCTCCACATATTTTTCCATGTGTAATTTTTCAATTAAACTACCGCCAATTACAGCTATTATCAAACCGACAATCACATAAGCAAAAGCCACCTTTGTACCAAAAATACTCATTAGCAATACAAGACTTCCCAAATCCACCATAGGGGAAGAAATCAAAAAAGAAAAAGTTACGCCTAACGGTAATCCTGCGCTTGTAAACCCGATAAATAACGGAATAGAAGAACAGGAGCAAAATGGTGTAACCGTTCCCAGCAATGCGGATATAGCATTAGCTCCGATACCATGAAAACGTCCTAGAATTTTCTTGCTTCGTTCTGGCGGAAAGTAACTTTGAATATACGAAATAAAAAAAATCAGCAAACATAATAAAATTGTAATTTTGATTACATCGTATAGAAAAAACTGAACGCTTCCCCCTAAACAACTGTTAAGGTCTCCCCCTATCAATGACAGTCCCTGCCCGATAAAACCATTTAACCATTTCATGCCTAATATTTGGTCTTGAAAAAATAACCATATTGTATTTAATACTTTCAAAAAATCCCTCCTCTATCTAACATATCAATTTTTTTTGATGTGAAAATTTTTTATAAAAGCCATCTTCCGATGACCTTTATTTACAACAGCTTGATTGGTTTTCAATATTTGGTGTTGTTAATTCTAACAATCGTTTTGAGGCATATTCGCTTCCGCTTTTACTGAGGCTGTAATGCGTCCACTTTCCCTCTTGTCTTGCAATAACAATGCCAGAGTCGCAAAGTATTTTCATGTGATAAGACAGGGCTGACTGTCCTATGTTCATATTTTCGATTAGAACACATGCGCATTTTTCTCCACTTTTCAGGTAGTCTAAAATAGTTAATCTTTTTGTATCGCAGAGAGCCTTGAATATTTTCGCATCCTTTGAAAAATCAGTCATTATCACCACTCCTCACATCAATTTTTTTTGATGTATATATTCTAAATCTGATAAATAGATTTGTCAATACCTCATATCAAAATATTTTAATATGTTTTCAAATTTCCTTCCCTTTTAAGACTAAGAGTGGTATAATTCCCTTTAAAGAAAGGTTTATAAATCCCTACTTTCGGAGGTATACAACATGAATAAAACAGGAAAATTTCTTGGCATTATTTTAATGCTGCTATTAGGTATTCTACTTCTTTCTTTTGCTTTTCAGCCGCCCAAGGTTTTTACTTTTTTAAACGGATACAGTGACCGTATCGTATGTGGTCTTGTAGGTGGATTTCTTTTACTCGCCGGTGTTATGAATATCTTTCATAGAGAAAAATAATGAACACACAAAAAGGAGCTATTGCTTTAGGTCCTATTCGGAAATATTTCTGAATAAGCTTTCAAAGCGACAACTCCTTATAATTTTATATTTCTTATGATTTCTTAAAGAAAACCTGTATTTTTGTTCCTTTCTCAGGCTCGCTGTTTAAAGTAATCTGAGCATGATGCAGCGCTGCTCCGTGTTTTACAATAGAAAGCCCCAGACCGGTTCCTCCTGTTTTTCTGGAATGGCTCTTATCCACCCGATAAAAACGTTCGAAAATTCGCTCTTGCTCTTCTTTGGCAATTCCGATTCCGTTATCTTCCACAGTAAAGCACACATGGTCTTCTGTGGTACTCAAAGAAACCTTTACATATCCACCTTCTCGATTGTATTTCATGGCATTATCCACCAGATTGTAACACATCTCATATAAAATGTGGCGAACTCCATAGATTTCCACATTGCTTCCCTCTATGGAAAGAGTTATATTTTTCTTTTTCGACTGCAAAGTTAAGTTCTGACAGATATCCTGTGCAATTTCATAGATATCCACATTTTCAAAAGGCATTTCTCCGCTTTTTTCATCTAATTTAGAGATTTCAATAATGTCCTGCACAAGGCTCGTCAGACGGCTTGCTTCGTCATAAATACGTCCTGCAAACTCGGATATATCCTGTGGTCTTACCATGCCGTTTTTCATAATCTCCGCATAACCGGATATGGACATCAAAGGTGTTTTCAGCTCATGAGAAACATTTGCGGAAAATTCCCTGCGGACTGCCTCTGCCTGTTTTAATTCTTCTACCTGACTGGCAATCTGCTTATTCTGCTCATCTACACGGTTCAAAAGAGGACGCAGCTCTTCATATTCCACATTCTTCAGCGGATGCTCCAAATCCAGTCTGTTAATAGGCTCTATCAGCTTTTTTGTCTGTCTTTCAATTAAAAGAAAACCCAGCGCAAGAATAATTAAAAACAAAATCCCCATAAGGGTGAAACTGGAAACCATGGTATGAAAAACACTGTCCGTTGTTTTTGCAACTCTTAAAATGTCCCCGTTATCCAGCTTTACCGCATAATAAAAAGTCTGGTCTGAAAGGGTTTCCGAAAAGCGAATTTGCTCTCCTTCTCCCTTTTCCATTGCCTCCTGAATTTCCGGACGGTTTCCGTGATTTTCCAGTTCTTCGGGATGGCGCTCTGAGTCGTACAAAATCTTTCCTTCTGCATTTAAAAGAGTAATTCTGCTGGTAGTAAGCTGCCCCGTTTCCTGTGTCAGATATTCCATACCTGTGCTTTCCAGACCATAACGAATATACTCAGCTTCGTTTTTTACATCCTGCTGCATATAGCTGTTATATTTGTCGTACATAATGCCGCTGGCGGCAAGGAAACTCAAAAAAATTCCCAATGCCACCAGCACGCCTACGTTATTCATAATTCTTTGTTTCATTGGCTGTCCCCAATCCGATAACCCACGCCTCTTACGGTTTCGATTAAAAATCCTGAGTCACCCAGCTTTTGTCTGAGAGTTCTGATATGTACATCTACGGTTCTTGTCTCTCCCGCACATTCATAACCCCATATTTTCTCTAAAATTTCATCACGACTTAAAACAATGCCCTTATTTTCCACCAGATAACGCAAAAGCTCAAATTCCTTTAGCGTCAGCTCCACGGCTCTGTCATTGTCAAAGACCTGATGACGTTCTACATTTACGGTCAGGGTTTTATAATGATACTCCTTCTTGGAGGAATGTTTTTTGCTTCTTCGAAGAACTGCTTTGACTCTTGCCAAAAACTCCATCATTCCGAAAGGCTTTGTGATGTAATCATCTGCTCCGCCCTCCAGCCCCCGTACCTTGTCATATTCCGCTTCCTTGGCAGTCACCATAATCACAGGAATTTCACTGGTACTGGGTGCTTTTTTCAGTTCTTCCAAAAGAGTGTATCCATCTTCTCCCGGAAGCATAATATCCAATAAAATCAGCTCAGGAAGCTCTTCCTTTAAAGCCTTTTTAAACTCCTTGCCGTCTCCAAAGCCTTTTGCTTCAAAGCCGGTAGTTCCAAGGGTATATACCAGAAGCTCTCTGATATTTCGTTCATCTTCTACACAATAAATCATGTATCTTCCTCATCTTCCCCTGTTACGGCAGTGGATACTGCTTTCTTGTTTCTTCCATTCTTCTCTGGAAGGTTGCATTATCCTCTTTTTTTATTGCATTTAAGTAGCTGTGTGTATCGAAGCTGTCCTCTGCCACCTGCAAAATACAAACGGCAATATTGGAGCAGTGGTCTGCAATTCGCTCTAAACTTGTCGTAATGTCAGATAAGATAAATCCCTGTTCAATGGTACATTTACCTTCTCTTAATCGTCTGACATGACGTGATTTTAATTCTTTGTTTAATTCATCGATAATTTCTTCCAGCGGTTCTACCTTTTTCGCACTTTCAATATTTGTGTTTTCAAATACGTCATAAGAAATATTGACAATATCTACAACTGCTTTTGAAATCACCTTTAACTCTTCCAGCGCTTTTTCAGAAAATCGAAGGTCTTTCTCATGAAGCTCTTTTGCTGACTCCATAATGTTGACGGCATGGTCGGAAATTCTCTCAAAATCACCGATACAATGAAGAATAATAGATAAATCTCTGCTGTCATGAACATTTAAATCCTTCTGACCTAATTTTACAAGATAACTTCCCAAAGCATCCTCGTATTCATCCACATTATTTTCTTCCGCAACAACTCTTTCTGCATCTGCCTCTCTGTAATCTCCCAGCATGGATAATGCTGTAAATAAAGACTCTTTGGATGCTTCAGCCATTTTTTTCGCTGCATTACGGCTCTGCTCCATAGCAAATGCCGGTTTTTCCAAGAAACGTACGTCCAGAAGCTGTGCTGCTTCAGACTGAGGCTCTGTTTCTTCCTCGTCACGGATAGTAAGACATGCCAGCTTCTCCAGTCCTGATGAGAATGGAAGCAAAATAGCAGTGGCAAATATATTAAATGCACTATGTGCAACGGCAATACCTGCCGCATCTGCCGCCTGTCCCAAAAATTCGAAATGCAGTACCATATTTAAACCGTAAAATACAATGAGGAACACGGTTGTACCGATAATATTAAAATACAAATGTACCATAGCTGCCCTTTTGGCATTTTTCTTTGCTCCGATAGCGGATAACAGAGCAGTTACACAAGTACCGATATTCTGTCCTAAAATAATCGGAATTGCCACGCCGTAGCTTACCGCTCCTGTCACGCAAAGCGCCTGTAAAATACCTACGGATGCAGAAGAACTCTGAATAACCGCAGTAAGCAGAGCGCCTGCCAGCATACCTAAAAGCGGATTGGAAAATGCTGTTAAAATTCCGGTAAATTCCGGTACGTCTGCCAATGGTTTTACTGCTGCACTCATGCTGTCCATACCAAACATCAGCACTGCAAATCCAAGGAAAATCGTACCGATATCTTTCTTCTTTTCACTTTTTGCAAACAACAGAAAAGCTACACCGATAATCGCCAAAATAGGTGAAAAAGATGTAGGCTTAAACATCTGAATAAAAAAGCTGTCGCTTTCAATTCCGGAAAGACTCAAAATCCAAGACGTAATGGTTGTACCGATATTTGCACCCATAATTACGCCCACTGCCTGAGATAACTTCATAATACCGGAGTTTACAAATCCCACCACCATAACCGTAGTTGCAGAAGATGACTGAATAACTGCCGTTACCAATGCGCCCAGCCCTACTGCTTTTAAAGGATTGGAAGTAAGTCCCTCTAAAATCTTTTCCATTTTCCCACCGGAAACCTTGGAAAGTCCGTCTCCCATAACGTGCATTCCATACAGGAAAAGCGCCAGACCTCCAATCATACTTAAAACACTAAAAAAGTCCATTCTGTTCTCCTTTTGTCTCTTATATTCTTTGGTTTTTTCCTCATTATATAAAGTTTATATAAATATTTCTAGGGGGTTATGTTAAATCTATGTAAAATTTTAAAAGCTTTTAATCTCATCTTCTGTGTCATCCGTATTTTTCAAAATTTTCTTAATGACAATATAGTAGCCCGCGCTTTCATTGATTTTTACCCAAACTCTGTCCCCTTCCCGATGTCCTAAAATTGCCTTGCCAAGAGGCGACTCAATACTGATTTTATTATCCAGAGAATTTCCCCTGATAGAAGTTACCAGCTTATAGGTTTCTGTTTCATCATCATCCTCAAAGTACACTTCAATCACATTATTCATTCCTGCTTCATCTGCTTTTGAGTCCTCGGAAACAATTTCTGCTGTCTTTAACATTCTTTCCAGATAACGAATACGGCTCTCGTTTTTGTTTTTATCCTTCTTTGCCGCATAATACTCAAAGTTTTCGCTTAAATCCCCCTGTGCTCTCGCCTCCTTCACTGCCTCAATGGCTTCTTTGCGGACAGTCAGCTTTCTATACTCTATTTCTGCCTGAATTTTCTTTACATCATTTTCAGTAAGACGCTCTCCCATATCCATCCTCTTTTCTAAAATTTATTCCATTTTAGTATACCTCTTACAGAAAAAATGGGCAATCCCCATTTCTTTCCATAAATGAAGAATTGCCCATATTCTGATACCTCGTATCTTTTATTTCATCATTTCTTTGTAAGAGCTGTGTTTTTCCAATGCCTGTGTCAGCTCTGCCATGCGGCTTACATCTCCGATAAGGATAACGCCGCAAAGTCTGTTATTTAAGAAATAATATTTGCGGTACTGTTTTTTACCCATATCTTTAAATTCAACTGTTTTGTAAATAAGATTTGGATTTTTGCCATTATCGCCTGCTGCAAAGAGCGCTGTCTTCATTCCGTGGAAGCTGAGAGCAGCCGGAACTGTTTCATACACGGCTTCATCACCTGCTGCGCTTGCACCTGCAACTTTACCCTGCTCTACTGCCTGTGGCCAGATTGCATAATTGATATTGTTATACTGAGCACAGTCGCCGCAAGCATAAATACCGGAAACATTTGTTTCCATTTTCTCGTTTACAATCACGCCTCTGTCAATTTCAATGCCTGCTTCTTTTGCCAGTTGTGTATTTGCGCGAACACCGCAGGACATAATTACCAGCTCTGCCGGAATAACTTCTCCGCTTCCCAGTTTTACACCTGTTACATGACTGTCGCCCTGAATTTCTTCAATCTGAACGCCTGTATGAATTTGGATACCCTGATTTTCACTGATAAGCTTCAGCATATCACCTGCCGCATCGTCAAGCTGACGTGCCATAAGCTTTGGAGCAAGCTCTAATACAGTTACGTTGCATTTTGCTTTTTTCAGCTCCCACGCTGCTTCCAGTCCTAAAACGCCGCCGCCGATTACCACAACATTTTTTACTTCCGGCAACATCTTGTCAATCTTTCTGGTGTCCTCCAGACGGCGAATAGCTGCTACGCCTTCTTTGTCATGTCCCGGAATTGGAGGAATAAAGCTTTCTGAGCCAAGAGCATAAACCAGTTTTGTATAAGTCAGCTTCATGCCGCCTTCTAATACCACTTCTTTGGCATCTGTATGAATGGCTTCAATCTCTTTTCCAAGTACAAGGTGAATGTTCTGCTCCTCGAACCATTTTTCATTCTGAATTTCAATCTGCTCCTCTGTCAAATCTGCCATAAGAGATTTTGTCAGCATTGGGCGGTTGTAAGGACGGTATGGCTCATTGGATACCATAACAATAGAGCCTGTTTTATCCCTTTCCCGAATAGCAGAAGCTGCGTAAAAGCCTGCTGCGCCGGAGCCTAAAACCACATAGAAATCCTTTGTATCATTGCGGTAAGTATTCTCTTCTACCTCTACTTCAACAAAGTTTTCTTTTCCAACGCCGCATACCGGACAAATTTCCATAGAAGAGTCAAAAATTTCTCCGCATACAAGACATTTTACAAGCGTTCTTGCTCCTGCTGCCTTCTTCACATTCTCTTTATTCTGAAGAAGACATCCGAAATTATATCCATAGTCATAAGCATCGATTAAATTATCTTCTCCCGGTTTGAATTTTACACGGAAGCCTTCATCCGGCACTCTCATCTTTAACTGTTTCAGTCTTTCGATTAAATGAGGTACAGCCTCGCCGCTCCATCCGTAGCTTCCGAAAGCGCTTGCCAGCTTACCGCCATGAGTTCCCGCAAAAATGGAAGTAGTTAAATCCCAGATTGGCTTTAATGCTTCTCCAACGATAGTCGGTGAACCAAAGAGAATACCGTCTGCAAAGCCCAGCTCCTCCAGTACCTTTGCCTGTTCAGCCTCTACCATATCGTAGCAGCGCACATCAATATCACCGCTCTCCTCGATACCCTTGGCAATGGTTTCTGCCAGCTGTTTTGTATAGCCATAAGCGCTTACATAGGGAATAATTACTGTTTTTCTCGGATTTGGATTAACTACGGTACACCATTCTTCATAAGTATCCAGCATAAAATCAATTCTTGCATCCAGAACAGGTCCATGACCTGTACAAATCATAGAAATATCCAGCTTGCGCACTCTGTCCAGTGCTTTTTTCATATATGGCTTGAAAGGTCCGATAATATTATCGAAATAATATTTTGTAGCTCTCATGTAGCCTTCGTGGTCTGTAACTTTACTTACCAGAATATCATGGAAGCCATAATGAGAACCGAAAGAGTCACAGGTTACTAAAATCTGCTCCTCTTCAATGTAAGTATACATGGTGTCAGGCCAGTGAAGGTTTGGCACAACAAGGAATTTCAGTGTCTTATCGCCGATTTTCATTTCCTGATTGTCTTTTACCACGATAGCGGTAAATTCACCGTTTACGATTTCTTTCAAAAAGTTTACTGCACAGCCTGTTGCAATAATTTTCATTCCCGGATTGATTTCCAGAAGCTTTTCCACACTTCCTGCATGGTCCGGCTCTGTATGGCTGACTACCAGATAATCAATTTTCGTTACATCGGTAAGCTCTTTCAGTTTTTCTAAATATTCATCAAAAAATTTTGCCTTTGCTGTCTCAAATAAAACGGTCTTGTCTCCTGCCTTCATGACATAAGAATTGTAAGTTGTCCCAAATTCTGTATACATAATAATGTCAAACACACGCAAATTGTCATCTACAATCCCTGTCCAATAAAAATTCTCTCTTAATTTCAGTGATTCCATTTTGGAAACCCCCTTTATGTGTATTTACAGATTTTCTTCGCTGTTATTTATAGTATAATACTAACTGGACAAAAATACTACTGTTTTTTCACTATTCGAATTTTTTTCTTCCCAAACGCACGTCTTCCATAAATTCTGTCCATTCTTCCGGAAGATTATCAAAAAGATACGTTCCGCTTTTTTTCTGCTTTTCAATATAAAATTCTCGAATTTCCTCTTTCATATATCCTATTTCCTCCAACAGATTTTTTGCTGACATTCTGGAAGCTCCCTGTCCCAGAATAATCACCTGCTCCATGGCATCGGAAGTTGCAACAGTCACATGGTATTTTCGTCCGATTTCATGAACCGTCTTTTCAATATATTGGTCTGCTGTTTCTGCCTCTTTTGTATATACCACATGGATATTATGGTATTTCTGTATGGAGCCTTGATTTCCCTCTACCTTATAGGCATCGAACACCAGAATGAGCGTGCATTTCTTATATCCTTGATAATTGCAGAGAATATCCATCAATTTGCTTCTTGCTGCTTCAATATTTACTTTTGCCAGTTCGTTTAAATCTTCCCATGCAAAAATAATATTATAGCCGTCTACCAGAAGATATTCCTTCTCCGGCTGTTTTTTTACCGGTCTTGACTCTCCTGCTTTTGCCGTAACTGTACGGGAAGTTTTTTGAAATCCGTTTCTTTCCCGCTTAATCGGACCATAAGTTCTGGTAAAAATTTCTTCCAGCTCCTGTTCATCTAATCGAATTTGAGAAAAGCTTGTCCGTGGAACTTCTTCTGTGTTTTTTTTCTTCGCCTTCACCCATCCCGTATCAATATGGGCATACTCGTCTACCTTATCCCAACTTACATGAAAGCCTGCGCCGTGGGAACAAAATACAGAACCTGTTGGATTTTCCAAATCATTTTCGGAGTTATAATTCATCTCGGCAAGCACTTCTTCTGTATTATGACAAGTCTCATATCCTTTTAAAGAACAAAACAGCCTTCCCGTTCCCCTTGTATAGGAAATCACTTCTCTTTGATAGCCCCGCATGGTTACCACAGGAGCTTCCCCTGTAAGGACACACATTTCTCCCTCTGTCTTTGGTGAGTCAAAGCTTCCATACATTTTCTGAATGTCTGTCATAGCTCTGCCAATCATATCCTGCGGCACTTCCAGACGATATTCATACACTGGCTCCAGCAGGATACTGTTTGCTTTTTTTAACCCCTGACGCACCGCACGATAAGTTGCCTGTCTGAAATCCCCGCCTTCCGTATGCTTTGTATGGGCTTTTCCTGCAATCAAGGTAATTTTCATATCGGTAATTTCAGAGCCGGTAAGCACGCCTCTGTGAGCTTTTTCCTCCAAATGAGTAAGCACCAATCTCTGCCAATTCCTATCCAACATATCCTCACTGCAACCTGAGGCAAATTCCAGCCCCATGCCACGCTCTAAGGGTTCTAACAGCAGATGTACCTCTGCGTAATGACGCAAAGGCTCAAAATGTCCAATTCCTTCTACTTTATTTTCAATGGTTTCTTTATACACAATATTTCCTGAGCCAAATTCCACAGAAACGCCAAAACGCTCCTGTATCATGCTTTTTAAAATTTCAATCTGCACTTCTCCCATAACCTGTACATGGATTTCTCCTAACTGTTCATTCCATAAAATATGCAGTAATGGTTCTTCCTCCTCCAACTCACGAAGATTTTTCAGCATATTGTGCACATCGCAGCCTTGTGGAAGCTGAATTTCATAGGTCAGCACAGGTGTTAAAACAGGCTCTTTTCCCATCTGCTCTTCTCCCAGACATTCTCCTGCAAAAGTACGAGAAAGTCCGGTTACCGCACATACGCTTCCCGCTAAGGCCTCATTTACAGCAGAAAAGCCTGCACCGTCATACACACGGATTTGGTTTGCTTTCTCCTCCCAGTCCTTTCCTTGGACTATCTGTTTTACTTTTAAAGTTCCCCCTGTCACCTTTAAATGCGTCAGTCTGTTCCCTTTTTCATCTCTTGAAATTTTAAACACCCTTGCCGCAAAAGCTTCTCCGTACTCCGGACATTTGGTGTATACGTCTAACCCTTCTAAGAACTCCTGAATACCCTGAAGCTTTAAAGCCGATCCAAAATAACAGGGAAAAACCTGTCGTTTTCTTATCATTTCTTGAATATCTGCTGTGGATACTTCTCCCTGTTCCAAATATTTCTCAAGAACGTGCTCATCACAAACTGCCAACTCCTCCAAAAATTCCGAACTGTTTTCCTTGGCAAAAGTAAAGTCAACACAGCCCTTATCCAATCTGTTTTGCACTTCAAAAAGCAATTTTCCCCTGTCTGTGCCCTCCTGATCCATTTTGTTGATAAACAGAAATACAGGAATTTCATACTCCTTTAATAACTTCCATAAAGTCTGTACATGCCCCTGTACCCCGTCAGCGCCGCTGACTACCAAAACGGCATAGTCCAGCACTTGCAGAGTTCTTTCCATTTCTGCCGAAAAATCCACATGTCCCGGCGTATCTAAAAGAGCAATTTCCTTCTCCTTTAATTGAAAGCCTGCCTGCTTGGAAAAAATAGTAATTCCTCTCTCCTTTTCCAAAGCATACGTATCTAAAAACGCATCCTGATGGTCTACACGCCCCACCTTCCGAATACTCCCTGTATGATATAAAATTGCCTCTGCAAGAGTTGTCTTTCCCGCATCTACGTGAGCTAAAATCCCCACTGCCAAACGATTTGTCTCCATAATTTCCCTTCCTATCTTTTCTATTATCAATTCGGGCAATAGTAATGTTCTTAAACTTTCCCTAATCTTTTATAATATAAAAATCCTGCCAAATCAGCCAATCCCCATCCAACGGGTACGGACCACCAAATTCCTGTTACTCCAATTTGAGGAATTGCAGACAGTACATAAGCCAGAACCACTCTTGTGCCAAGAGAAATCACTGTAAGTATCAATGACATTCCCGGCTTTTTCACTGCACGATAATATCCGTAAAGCAAAAACAGGCATCCGATACCACAGTAAAAAGCGCCTTCTATTCGCAAATATTCCACTCCCGCACTTAAAATCGCTGTTTCTTCGGCATTTACAAAAATCGTCATCAAAGGTCTGGCAAAGAAAAATACCACAGCGGAAATACACAGAGAAAAACCCACAGAAAGGCTGACTGCCTTCTTAATTCCTTTCTTTATTCTGTCTATTCTTCCTGCTCCGTAATTCTGCGCTACAAAAGTGGAAAAAGCATTTCCAAAGTCCTGCACAGGCATATACGCAAAGGAGTCAATTTTCACAGCCGCCGCAAAAGCCGCCATAATTACCGTTCCAAAGCTGTTTACAAGTCCCTGCACCATGAGAATTCCCAAGTTCATTACCGACTGCTGCAAACAGGTCAGAAAAGAAAATTGTCCGATTTCCTTCATCATTTCCCATTTCGGGCGCATATATTTTCCAATGCCACGAAAATACGGCAGTTTTATCCCACTATAAAAGAATATTCCAATCCCTGCCACATACTGGGAAAACACAGTAGCTGCTGCCGCTCCTGCCACGCCCCATTTAAGCCCCAAGACAAACCATAAATCTAAAATAATATTCAGCACAGCGCTTATTGCCAAAAATACCAGCGGTACGACTGAATTTCCCACTGCACGAAGCAAAGATGCAAAATAATTATATAAAAAAGAAGCAAAAATTCCCCAAAAGACAATCCAAAGATACTCTTGCATCATGTCATAAATTTCTTCGGGAACCTGCAAAAAGCTCATAATCGGATGGATACAGAGAAAAACAAATATATTCAGCGCTAATGCCACTGCAAAAATCAGCCAAAACGCCGCTGCCATACTTTCTTTTAATTTTTCTTCATTTTTCTCTCCGTAATGAATGGAAAAAACTGCCCCGCTTCCCATTGACAGCCCCAAAAGTATGGAGGTTAAAAAAGTCATCAGCGTGTATGAGGATCCTACTGCCGCCAAAGCTTCCGCTCCCAAAAAACGCCCTACAATCAAAGTATCTGCTATGTTATAAAATTGCTGCAATAAATCCCCCGCAATCATGGGCATTGCAAAAAGCAATAATGTTTTTGTAATCGAACCTTGTGTTAAATCTTTCTGCATGATGCACTCCTTTCTTTGTTCCATATTTTACCATAATCTGCCTGATTATGAAAAGTAACTATTCCGTCTTTACAAGCTTATCACGCATAGTATATAATGTAAAAGAGAAAATAGCATCTTTAGATAATAAACAGACAGGATGTGATGTTATGAAAATAGAAAAAATTAATGAAAATCAGATACGCTGTACACTTACAAAGGAAGATTTAGATGCAAGACAGCTTCGTTTAAGTGAACTGGCGTATGGAAGCGATAAAGCAAAGGAGCTGTTTCGGGATATGATGAAACAGGCAAATTTGCAATTTGGTTTTGAAGCAAATGATATTCCTCTGATGATTGAAGCAATTCCCATTTCCTCAGAAAGTATTATCCTGATTATTTCCAAGGTAGAAGACCCTGAAGAGCTGGATACCCGCTTTTCTAAGTTTACCCCATTCGGTGAGCCTTCCTCTGAGCCTGCGCCTCCTATTGAAATGGAAGGAGCAGATGACATCTTGGATCTCTTTGCCAAAATATACAAGGCCAGTGAAGAGCAGAAAAAGAAAAAGGAAAAAAGGGAGAAAAAAGAAGCTGTTGCTCAGGGAACTGAGAAAAATTCGCCTGCCGAGCATATCAATTTAAGAAGAGAATATGTTTTTCCTGACTTAGATACGGTTATCGAGGCAGCTCACGGATTAAACAATTTCTTCCAAGGCTTTAACTCCCTGTATAAAGACGAAAGGGCAGATACCTATTCTCTGCTTCTTCATCAGGATCAGACCTCACCGGAGGATTTCAACCGTGTTTGCAATATGCTTTCCGAATATGGCAACGGCAAAAAGCTGTCACCTGCCAGAGAAGCATTTCTTGCAGAACACAAGGGATGTATTCTCTCTACCGAAGCTTTACAAAAACTGACACTAATCTAGGATGCTAAAAGGAGTTGTTATATCCCTGTAACCCGGGATACAGCAACTCCTTTTTCATTATTTATTTTCTAAAAAATCGTTAATCTGAGCAACTAACATATTTCCGTCAATTCCGTGAACCATAGCTGCCTCTGCAATGCTTTCTCCCTGTGCGGAAGGGCATCCGATGCAGTGCATGCCTGCTCTCATGAGAATTGGAACAATGTTTTCATCTAAACGGATTAACTCACCGATTGTCATATCTGGTGTTACCTTCATGAATATTTCCTCCTTGTTCTGTTTTATGAATTTTATTATAATCTCTTTCCTCCTTATGTTCAACTCTTTTTCTGCATTGTTTCTAAATTAAGACTTGTATTATAGAAGTAAATATATTAGAATACAGCTAAGAACTGAATTCTTAAGTTCAGAATATAAAGGAGGATATAATCATGGCATACGTAATTACAGATGAATGTGTAAGCTGCGGAACATGCGCTGGCGAATGCCCAGTTGAAGCTATTTCCGAAGGTGATGACAAATACGTTATCGACGCTGATACATGCGTTGACTGCGGAACATGCGCTGGTGTTTGTCCAACAGAAGCTATCGTTGAAGGCTAATATTTTTTAGAAAAGAGGCAGAACTTTCAAAGTCCTGCCTCTTTCTTTTTCTCATCTTCTCGAAAATATCCCTTTCTTTTTGGAATTTTTCTTTTCTAAAGCAGCCGCTACCTCACGCCTTGACTGCTGATAATTACGAATTCTTTCATCCAGCTTCTTATATCTGTCTTCTCCTGTTTTTTTCTCCTTTAACTGCGCCTTTACAAGCTTGCTGATAATCTCCATAAATTCCGGGGAAATCCTGCTCTCTTTTTCCTGCTTCTGATAAAAAAGCTCCGCCAGTTTTCCGATTTCTTTTAATGAATATCCTTTTTTCTTTAGTTCCTTAATACTCAAAAAAACCTGAATATCCCATCGGGTGTAGTATCTGTGTCCCAACTCGTTTCTCTTAATAGGAAGCTTCATTTCTTCCTCCCAGTACCGCAGTACATGAGATTGAAGCTCTAAAATTCCCACGGCTTCAGAAACAGAGTAAATGGTCTCCTGCATACCTTAACCCCTTTCTCGCTTTCTCTTAATTATTATAACAAACACACTTTAAATTGCAAGAAAATACGTTCGACAAAAACATTGACAAGTCCCCACCGCAGTGCTACACTGAGAAAAAACAACCAGGGAGCCTTAGGGCTGAGAGGAAGTCTGACTTCGACCTGTATTACCTGATTTGGATTATGCCAACGTAGGGAGTTTATACCAGCATTTACAGTGTCCGTATACCCTTTTTTGGTACGGGCACTTTTCTATTTCGGGGAGTTTTTTAATAAAATAAGATTGGAGAATGAATATGACGTACACAACGCAAATGAATGCCGCACGACAGGGTATCATCACCAAGGAAATGGAAGCTGTGGCTGCAAAAGAACAAATGGATGTGCAAAAGCTTCGTCAGCTTGTGGCGGAAGGAAAAGTAGCTATTCCTGCCAATAAGCTGCATACCTGTCTGGAGGCAAACGGAATTGGCTCTATGCTGAAAACAAAAATCAATGTCAATCTGGGAACTTCCAGAGACTGGAAGGACCTTGATATGGAGCTTGAAAAAGTAAACGACGCAGTAAAAATGGGCGCTGAGTCTATTATGGATTTAAGCTCCTTTGGCGATACGCAGAAATTTCGCCGCAAATTAACCTCAGAATGTCCTGCAATTATCGGTACTGTACCGATTTATGATGCTGTTGTCTATTACCACAAGCCGTTAAAGGAAATCACTTCCGAAGAGTGGATTAATATTGTGGAAATGCACGCAAAAGACGGCGTAGATTTCATGACTATTCATGTAGGTATCAATAAAAATACCGCTAAACGCTTTAAGGAAAACAAACGCCTTACCAACATTGTTTCCAGAGGAGGCTCTATCATCTTTGCATGGATGGAAATGACTGGACAGGAAAACCCGTTTTACGAGCACTACGACCGTATTCTGGATATCTGCCAACAATATGATGTTACTATGAGCCTCGGTGACGCCTGCCGTCCCGGCTGTCTTGCTGATGCAGGAGATATTTCTCAGATTGAGGAGCTTGTTACTTTAGGCGAACTGACAAAACGCGCATGGGAAAAAGATGTTCAGGTTATCATTGAAGGACCGGGACACATGCCTTTAAATCAGATTGAAGCAAATATGAAAATTCAGCAGACCGTATGTCAGGGCGCACCTTTCTATGTGCTCGGACCTCTTGTAACCGATATCGCTCCCGGCTATGACCATATCACTGCTGCTATCGGAGGTGCAATCGCTGCCACCTACGGCGCTTCTTTTCTGTGCTATGTAACACCTGCGGAGCATCTCCGCCTTCCTGATGTCAATGACGTAAAAGAGGGGATTATTGCATCCAAAATTGCCGCTCATGCCGCTGATATTGCCAAAGGTATTAAAGGCGCTGCCGACTGGGATTATGAAATGAGCACTGCCAGAAAAAATCTGGACTGGGAAGAGATGTTCCGCCTTTGCATTGACCCGGAAAAAGCAAAACGCTATCGTGCAGAGGCAAAGCCGGAAAAAGAAGACACATGCAGTATGTGCGGGAACTTCTGTGCCGTAAAAAATATGAATCGAATTTTAGATGGAGAAATTGTAAATATTTACGATGAGTAAAATGTCTCATTAGCAACCACAAAAAGACCACCCATAAACCTTAACAGGAGGAAGGGTGGTCTTTTAAAATTATATTCTTATTTTTTCATATTCACAAACTTTGTATAGTTCGGCAGCCATACCAGATTTACTGTTCCGATAGGACCGTTTCTCTGCTTGGCAATAATAATCTCTGCTATGTTTTTATTTTCGGAGTCTTTATTATAATAATCATCACGATAAATAAACATAACTACGTCGGCATCCTGTTCAATAGCTCCTGACTCTCGAAGGTCAGAAAGCATTGGTCTGTGGTCAGGACGCTGCTCTACGGCACGGCTTAACTGAGAAAGCGCTACAACAGGCACGTTCAACTCTCTGGCAAGCGCTTTTAAAGAACGGGAAATCTCTGAAATTTCCTGCTGTCTGGACTCACTTCTTCCGCTTCCTGTCATAAGCTGCAAATAATCGATAAAAATAACTCCCAGATTATGCTCCATCTTATACTTTCTACACTTGGAGCGCAGCTCTGAAATAGAAATACCCGGCTTATCATCAATGATTAAATTGGATTTGCCTATAATATTTGCGCCTTCAATGAGCTTTGCCCATTCTTCATCCTCCAGATTACCTGTTCGGATGTTCTGTGAGTCTACCTTTGACTCCAATGCCAGCAGACGGTTTACCAGCTGTTCCTTTGACATTTCCAAGCTGAAAATCGCCGCTGTCACATCATTATGAAATGCCATATACTGAGCAATATTCAAAACAAAAGCTGTCTTTCCCATAGAAGGACGAGCCGCTACCAAAATCAAATCAGAGGGCTGAAAACCGGACATTTTATAATCTAAGTCAATAAAACCTGTGGGAATACCGGTTACACTGCCCTGACTTCTGGAGGCTTTTTCGATTTTCTCAATGGCGTTTAGCACAACCTGACGAATGGGAACAAACTCCTCACTGCCTCTGTTCTGTACCAAATCAAAAATTTTCTTTTCTGTAACCTCTAAAATATCCTGCGTCTTTTCTTTCCCCAGATAACAGGCGTTGGTAATTTCTTCTGTGGTCTTTATCAGCTTTCTCAGCATAGATTTTTCTGCCACAATTTCCGCATAATATTTTACATTTGCGGAAGTAGGCACGGCTGACAGTAAATCCCTTACAAACTCCATGCTGGAAATCTCAGGCGGCAAGTCTTTTTCCTTTAACCTCTCCTGCAAAGTAATCAAATCCACTGCCTTGCCTTCATCATGAAGCTCAATCATTGCCTCAAAAACAATTCCGTACTGCTGCTGGTAAAAATCCGCTCCTGTAATAATCTCAGAAGCTTCTACAATGGCATCTCTGCTCATAATCATAGAGCCGATAACCGACTGCTCCGCTTCCGGACTGTGAGGCAGAATTCGCTTTATCAGTGCTTCTTCCATGTTGGTGAAGACTCCCTTCCTATGCTTCCTTTACCACAACCTTAAGCTGTGCAGTAACCTGTGTATGAAGCTTTACAGGAACCATGGTTGTTCCTAATTCACGAATTGGATTAGAAAGCTGCATTTTTTTCTTATCAATATCATATCCTAACTGCTTTGTCACTGCTTCGGAAATTTCTTTCGTGGATACAGAGCCAAAGGTTCTGCCGTTTTCTCCCACTTTAATTGCCAAAGTTACCTGCTTTGTCTCTAATTCTTCTTTAAATTCTTTTGCAGCCTGAAGATTTTCTTTTGCCACTTTTTCTTCATGCGCTTTCTGAAGTTTTAAATCGTTAATGTTTTTTGCTGTTGCTTCCACACCTAATTTCTTAGGGAAAAGCATATTTCTTGCATATCCGTCGCTTACGTTTACAATTTCACCTTTTTTTCCAAGAGATTTTACATCTTCAATTAAAATTACTTTCATACCTCTATATCTCCTTCTTTTATCATCTTGTCAATGGTATTTTTTAACTGTCGGATACCTTCCTCTACGGAAACTCCCGGAAGCTGTGCGCCCGCCATGTTAATATGACCGCCGCCGCCCATTTTTTCCATAATCAACTGTACATTTACTTCATCAATGGCTCTTGCGCTGATATAAATCTTGCCCTGATAATCGGTAAGCACAAAGGTCGCCTTAATACTGTCTACATTTAAAAGCTCATTTGCCGCCTGAGAAGCTACAACCGTGGGACTGTCAATACCTTCACTTGGGCAAACCGCAATGGCAAAACAATTCTTGTAGGTTTCCACATGACGAATTGCCTCTGCCTTGGCACGATAGGATTTCACATCGTCACGGAACATTTTCCGTACTCTGGTAACGTCTGCGCCGCAGCGGCGGAGAAATGCTGCTGCTTCAAATGTACGAACTCCTGTCTTCGCTGTGAAATTATTGGTGTCAATAATAATACCGGAATAAATCGCATCTGCTTCAATATTGTAGATTTTAATATCATCAGAAAAATACTGAAGGATTTCCGCTACCATTTCGCAGGAAGAGGAAGCATAAGGCTCAATATAAGACAATACAGCATTTTGAATAACCTCGCTGCCCTGTCTGTGATGGTCTAATACCACAATGGTCTTTGTCTTGTGCAGAAGCTCTTCACACTCTGTATAGCTTGGCTTATTGGTATCTACTACTACTACTACGGTATTATTATCTACAATTTCTTTTGCTTCATCACTGTCTACAAACATATCCTCATCATAGTCAGGATTATCTCTGAAATTTTCAATAATCGGACGTACCGACATTGTCGGGTTGTTCACAACAATATGCGCTTTCTTGTTTAAGGATTTTGCCGCTCTGTAAATACCGATAGCTGCGCCGATGGAGTCCACATCAGAAATCTTGTGTCCCATAACCACAACTTTGTCCTTACTTACCATAAATTCCCGCAGCGCATGAGCTTTTACACGAGCCTTTACACGAGTGTTCTTTCCTGCATGCTGAGACTTTCCGCCAAAGTAAATCATCTGGTCTCTGTCCTTAATAACCACCTGATCACCGCCACGCCCCAATGCCAAGTCAATGGCAATACGGGAATATTCATAATTCTGCGCATAAGTAGGTGCGTTGATACCAATACCGATACTGACCGTAACTGCCATATCATTTCCGATATTTACCGTCTTTACGTCCTCTAAAATATTAAAGCGTTTCTTTTTCAATTCTTCTAAAGAGCTCTGACGCATAACAAGGATAAATTTATCCTTTTCCAGCTTTTTAATCAGTCCGTCTACATCATTAAAATATTTATTCAGCTTTCTTTCAATCAAAGCAACCAAAAGAGAACGACGAACTTCTTCCACGCTGTTTAGCGCTTCTTCATAATTGTCCAGATATAAAAGACCGGTAACCAGTTTTTCATCTTCTTTTTGTCTAATATATCGGTTTAATTCTGTTTCATCAAATAGGTACAGGGCAATTAAATCATTTTCCTGTGCCAACTCCACAAGACCGGACTCCTCCAAAAGCTTATCCATAGAAATCACACGCATCACTGCCTTGTAATCTCTTTCGCCATATTGAACAGCGACCTCTGAGTCCGCTTCCTTTGGAAGCTTATCCTTTGTAATTTCCGGAAAAAGAGTGGCAATGGATTTGCGATACTTCTTGTTCTTTCCTGTAAGCTTGGCAAATTCCTCATTCAGCCACAAAATCTTTCCGTTAGAGTCCAACAGGGTATACGGTACAATAAATTCATTTAATAAATTCTTCTGTACCTGTCCGTATTGGGTTGCAAAGGAAATCAATTCATTCATAATGCCGGCACGGCTATGAAAATATAAAAATACCACAATCAAAATATACGCAGCCACAAAAACACTTACCAGCGCACCTGCTTTTACGCTTACCGTAAACACTGCAATATTCATGATTATAAGTAATGTCCCTAAAAGAATAGGGAACTGCATATATATTTTCAACTGTCCCTTCATCTTAATTTTTCCATTCATCTCTCCACCTGCCAATACAAAAATTAAATAGCAATTTAAAACATTATACCATTGTTTTTCCTTTTGTACAAGCAAAAAGCACACTGCCGAAGCAGTGTGCCAAATATCAATTAGTCCTGAACGTAAGGCATGATTGCCAAATGTCTAGCTTTTTTGATTTCTACTGTTAACGCTCTCTGATGTTTTGCACAGTTTCCTGTAATTCTTCTAGGAAGAATTTTACCTCTTTCAGATACGTATCTTTTCAGTTTGTTAGCGTCTTTGTAGCTGATTTCGTTATTTTCCTGTCCACAGAATACACAAACTTTTTTTCTTCTGCGTCCGCCTCTTCTCTTCATTGGAGAATCCGGTCTATTACCTTTTTCGTAAGCCATGATTGTTTACCTCCTATCAATATTGCCGCCGCTTTTTAGCTAAATGGCAGCTCTTCGTCAATTCCATCCGGGATATTCATAAATCCATCTGCGGATGCCATACTCGGAGTTGGTGTCGGTGCAGGCGCTCCCATGGAAGCTACCTGTCCTACATGACTGTCACTTACAGCTTTGCTTTCTGCAAATTCCTGTTCTTCTACTACAACATCAGTTGTATAGACTTTGTTGCCATCTCTGTTTGTATAGCTTCCTGTCTGAATTCTGCCGCTTACTACAATGCGGATACCCTGACGGAAGTATCTCTCTGCAAATTCTGCTGCTCTGCCGAAAGCAACACAGCTGATAAAATCAGCAGTTGCCTCTCCGTCTCTTTTGAAACGTCGATCCACAGCTAATGTATATCTGGCAATCGCCATTGAATTCTCTCCTGCGGAATATCTCACCTCAGGATCTCTTGTTAAACGTCCCATTAAAATTACTTTATTCATCTAATCACCTCATTATACTTAATAAATAACTGCCTGTTCTCTCGAAGCCCAAAGCCCGTAAAACGGCTTTCGGTGCACTTGATAAATCTGAATTTTAATGTTTGTTTGTGCTGTCGAAAGAATTAAGCTTCTTTTTTAACAACTAAATATCTTAATACATTGTCCATAATGCGAATACGTCCTTCAACTTCTGCTGGGCATGCAGCATCAGACTCGAACTGGATGAAGTAGTAATAACCTTCGCGCATTTTCTGGATTTCGTAAGCTAATCTTTTCTTGCCCCATTCTTCAACTTCTGTAACTGTTCCGTTGTAACGAGCAATGTAATCTTTTGCTTTTTCCACTACTGCTGCACGAGCTTCATCATCAATTTTTGCATTTACAACTAATGCTAATTCGTATTTGTTCATGCTTGTTGTACCTCCTTTTGGTCTTTTGGTCCCCTGATGAGCAGGGAACAAGGATAATAATATATCACGATTTTCAATTTTACCATAAGGATTTCCATTTTTCAAGCTTTTTTTCGTAAATCTCTGGTATTTTTTTCTACCAGCCTTCTGGAAAGCATGACCTGATGTCCGCACCCCATACATTTTAAGCGAAAATCAGCTCCCACTCTTAAAATTTCCCATTCATTACTTCCGCAGGGATGCTGTTTTTTCAGTTTTACAAAATCTCCCACTTCATAATTCAAACCCATTTTCTGTCACCTCATCTATTTTATTTGCTCAAACACCTCTCCGATTGGGCGGTTAATCACAAGCTCCGCCATTTCATCCTGTGGTGTTTTGTCACGGTTGATTACAACCAGATGCTTTCCGCTGAAATAATCTATCAAAGAAGCTGCCGGATAAACAGAAAGAGACGTTCCTCCTATAATCAAAGTATCCGCATGCGCAATGGCATGGATGGACGCATTTACAACCTCCTGATCTAAAGCTTCCTCATAGAGTACGACATCCGGCTTGATAATACTGCCGCATTTGCTGCATCTGGGTATTCCCTTGTTCTTTTTCATATAGGCAAAATCATAAAAGCTGCGGCACTTTACACAATGGTTGCGATAGACGCTTCCATGCAGCTCCAGCACATTTTTGCTTCCTGCCATCTGATGGAGATTGTCAATATTCTGCGTCACAATTGCTTTTAATTTTTCCTGTTCCTCCAGTTGTGCCAGCTTTTTATGAGCTGCATTTGGCTTTGCTGTGTCGCACAGCATTTTTGCCTGATAGAACCGATAAAATTCTGCCGGCTTTCTCCGGAAAAAAGTATGGCTTAAAATTACTTCCGGCGGAAAGTCCCATTCCTGATGATACAAACCGTCTACACTTCGAAAATCCGGAATTCCGCTTTCCGTGGAAACTCCCGCCCCTCCAAAAAATACGATGTTTTTGCTTTCATCAATAATCTGTTGCAGTTTTGCTATCTCTCCCATAAAAATCCCCTCCTAATATTCTCCTTCTCGCTTCGCCTGTACAACAAAGCGGGTAGCGTCATTTCCTGTACAGGTAGACAGTGTGATAACTTTATCTTCTTTCGTGACTTCTGTCCCAAAATCCACCAAAGACTGCTGCTTCATACTGTCAAGATAGCTTGCAAACTGCTCGTTCGCCTCCGGAAACAGCGTATAAGTCTCTCCCGCTGCATCTACCACATGACTGGAAAAAATCTCATAACGATACTTCTTGTCCGGTGTGCAAATCCAGATATATCTTCCCGGCACAGAGTCCTTATCTTTAAAATATTTCCTTAGCAGTCCGAACATAGAACCGTTTTTCATATTATGTCCGTAAATAAGAGTGTTGCAGTCCTGAAAATCACTGCGGTTGGTATAATCGATAAAAATTGCCCCTGCTGCGTTGGAATTTTTCTCAAAAGTATGCTTTAAATAGTAGGAATTATCTATTCCTTTCACAATGGGATAACTGATTTCCGTTCCTTCTATCTGTATCCAGCCGATAATATCTTCATTGATTGCTTTTAAATTTGCCCAATCCACCTGCGGCGGTGTAGGCTTTGGCATTTCCTCCCCTTCTAAAGGCTCTTGCGTTTCTCCCTCAGACTCTGTTGTGGTGACATATTCTCTTACCCTGTTATACTCATCTGTTCCCTTTTTGTATTCTAAAAATATTTTAGCCAACTGTGCGGCAGAAAAGAGAAATACCGCCAATGCTGCAAACATAATAATTGTGCGGATAACGTCTCCTGCTGTTCTTTTTTTCTTGTTTTTTTTACTCATAAATCCTCCTGCTGAGAAATAGTATTTTCATAAAAGGAAGCGTAATCCTCACTTACAATCCCTTTACTTGGGACAAGCATGACTGTCATATCTCCCGTGTCTATCTGTGTTCCTTCGGGCAAAACCACATTTCGATAATACACAGAAGTATAAAGATTTCCTTCTGTCTGCATAGGCTTCAGCCAAATAGACATCTGAATTTTATCCTTATAGCTGTAAGTAAAAGTCCCCTCTTTTTCACCGACTGCTTCTATATCATAAGTTCCTGCCGCAAAATCTCTTCCCGCCACTGCTTTTCCGATTATCTGTACCTGATTGGTAAGGGGATTTTCTACTCTCTCTGTAAGATTTTCCACCTCTGCATCCCAACTGAAAAATCTCATATTCGAGCCGCTTACCCGCACTAAAGTACCCTCATAAAGAGGAATGTTTTTTACTTCTTCTATTCCCGAAGGCGCTTTTCCAAAGCTTACATGTTCATCTTCATACTGAGGGTTATTGTAAGTTTGAAATATACTGCCCGGCGGTGCGGTAATGGTATATTCTCCCGCCGGAATGTCTACGCCTACTACATACAAGCCTGACTCCAGAGTATTTTCCCATTGCGCTATAACGGGAAACTGCACCTCCTGTTCTGCATTTTCCACAGACATATCGAATACTTCCTCCTGCACCTCTGTATTCAGCTCCAAATCTGCTTCAGAATTATCTTTCGACAAAAACAGCGCCGCCAATACCAGCAATACTGCCGCACCGTAAAAAATCACTTTTATATTCTTAACTTCCGAATGCTGCGTTTGCTTCTTAGATACAAATTGGTTTCGGACAGAATTGCTTTTCGTTTTCTTTTCAGCCGTTGTATGCTCTGCCTCATGAATGTGCTCTGCCGAAGCATTTTTCTCTGCATGACGGGAATATTTTTCATCCGTTTTCCTGTTGTCCATACCACATTCTGTGCATATACCATTTCTCAGCTTTCCGCCGCACAACCTACATCGCTTTCCCATTTTTCCTGCCCCCTTTCCCTTTTTCTATTGTATCAGAACGCCCTCTTGAAGTCTATAAAAAGAAGCTGCCACGTTAAGCAATATTCTTGATATACACTTAAAGCGACAGCCCATCCTTACAAACCTACTTTTTATTGTTTTTTTCGTATAAAATATAAAGTCCTTTTAATAATAAATCATCATCCAAGACAATCTCTCTTTTACAATATGGAATAACCTTCTTTGCCAGACCTCCGGTTGCAATTACCGTAGTCTTTTCGCCCAGACGCTCCTCCAGTCTGTCAATAATACCGTCAATAGCTGCGGCGCTGCTGTAAATCATACCGCTTTTCATGCACTCTATGGTATTTTTGCCAATCATATCATTGGGGGCTTCCAGCCCAATTCCACGAAGCTGTGCTGCTCTTTCTGTTAAAGAGTCCAAGGACACGCCGATACCCGGATAAATCATTCCTCCGATATAGTTTTTCTTGCTGTCAATGACACTGACCGTATTGGCTGTTCCCAAATCAAAAATCAGCATTGGCGCTTTGTATTCTGCAATTCCTGCCACAGCATCTACCACTAAGTCGCTTCCAAGCTGCTCTGGACTTTCAATTCTGATATTTAAACCTGTTTTAATTCCCGCTCCTACTACCAGCACTTCTTTATCTAGTATTTTTTCTACGGCAAGCTTTGCTGTTTTGGTAATTTTCGGCACAACAGAGGAAATAATTCCTCCGTCCAGCTGCTCTCTGTGAATATGATAAATATCTAAAACATTTTTAATGTCAATGGCATATTCCAGCTCTGTTTTTGTGTGTACCGTTGATAATCTTTCAATAAAAATTCTTTTTCCTTTATCGATACAGCCAATTACAATATTGGTGTTTCCTATGTCAATCGCTAAAATCATTGATAAACCCTAATCTTTCTCTGATGTTTCTTTTCATTAAAATCCTTCCGATAAAGAAAACCAGAACGCCTGCCACAATGGCTTCCGGCACGCCGTTCATTCCGATAATGGATAAAATAAATCCGTAAACCGCTTTTACCGTAACTCCATTGGCTGCTGCATAAGCTTTCCTGAAAAACAGAAAAATCAAATTCATAACCAAAAGTGTATTTACCAATGAGCCTGTAACTCCGGCAATAATCAGTCCCCATGGGGATACCGATTTTTTGTCTATTTTCTTTATCAGTTTGTAAATATAATATGGAAGAACTCCTACCAAAATTCTGGGAAGGAAGCATATTATAACACTTCCAAAACCACCTTCAAATTCACCTAAATTATAAAATGGAGTAAAAACAAAGGATGTAATAGTAGGATTCATAGTATTATTGATAAAACTTGTAAGTCCAAATAAAAAGCCTAAAGCAGCTCCCTTTTTCGGACCTAAAAGCAGCGACGCCAGAATAACCGGTATGTGAATAATCGTTGCCCTGGTAAAGCCCAACGGAATATATCCCAAAAAGGGCGTAAACGCCATAATAATAATAATAGCTCCAAAAATTGCTGTCTGTACCATACTTCTTGTATTCTGTCTGTTATCTGCTGTTAAATTTTTCATAATTTCTCCTTGTTATCGTTCTTTTAAGATACAATACATTGTTATTTTGTCATTTTTAAAATCTGGTTCAAAATTTCAAAGGCTGTTTCCTCTTTTGACATTTTCCCGAGTGAAATCTCCTCATTTTCAGTAATCATGGTGACAACATTGGTGTCTCCCGCAAAACCTGCGCCTTCTACCTTTAAATTATTTGCCACAATCATATCCAGATTTTTCTTTTCCAGTTTTTTCCTGGAGTTCTCCAGCATATTTTCCGTTTCCATGGAAAAACCGCATAAAAATTGTTCTTGCTTTTTATGTTCTCCCAAATAGGCTAAAATATCCTGACTATGCTTCATCTCCAAAGACAGCTCCCCATCTTTTTTCTTTACCTTTTCTGCGCTTACATACTTTGGACAATAATCTGCCACGGCTGCTGCTTTAATAATGATATCCTGCTCTGATGCACGTTTCGTTACTTCACAAAACATGTCCTCCGCCGTAATCACTGGTACTACTAATACAAAGGGCGGTGCAGGAATATTGACAGGGCCGCTTACAAGAGTAACCTCGGCTCCTCGCTGCATACATACTTTTGCAATGGCATATCCCATTTTTCCTGTGGAATGGTTGGTGATATAACGTACAGGATCAATAGGCTCCTGCGTAGGTCCTGCCGTCACCAAAATTTTCTTTCCTTTTAAATCTTTTTCATAGGCACATTCTCGCAAAATATGCTGTAAAAGTAATTCCGGTTCAGGCATCTTCCCTTGTCCTGTATCTCCGCATGCCAAGTATCCATAAGCACTCTCTACAATCTCATACCCATAGTGCTCCAGAACTTTCAAATTGTCCTGCACAATGGGATTTTCGAACATATTGGTGTTCATTGCCGGCGCAAGGATTTTCTTACATTTGCACGCCATAATAGTAGTGGTAAGCATATCGTCTGCGATGCCGTGAGCCAGCTTTCCAATACAGTTTGCACTGGCAGGGGCAATCAGTACCACATCTGCTTTCTTTGCCAGAGCCACATGCTCTACATTATACTGAAAATTCCTGTCAAAGGTGTCCACCAGACATTTGTTTCCTGTTAAGGTTTCAAAGGTAATGGGATTGATAAAATTCTCCGCATTCTTTGTCATTAACACCTGAACGTCTGCGTGAAGCTTTTTCAGCATACTGGCAAGGGAAGCAATTTTGTATGCTGCAATACTTCCTGTAACTGCAAGCACTACACACTTTCCTTTTAACATTGTGTATACCTCTTTTCTTTTTGTGAACATCTGATTTCAGATTGCTCCGTTTCAGCTTCTTATTATATGGAATAACCTGTAAAAAATCAATATGCCATTTTCACTTCCTCTTGTTCCTGCTCCTTTTCTGTGCTATGCTTTTTTCAACATTTACATTTATAAAGGAGTGTTTCTCATGTCACGTAATAAGCAAGTATCAGAAACCCATCTTCTCGGACTTCTTCTGGCTGTTGTGGGAGGTTTTCTGGATGCCTATACCTATCTTTGCAGAGGTCGTGTCTTTGCCAACGCACAGACCGGAAATATTGTGCTTCTGGGTGTAAACCTTACAGAACAAAATTGGAACAGAACTTTTTATTATCTGATGCCTATTTTCGCCTTTGTGCTGGGTATTCTAGTATGTGAAATCATACAAACATATTTTAAATGGAAAAAGAAACTTCATTGGAGACAACTCATTGTCCTCATCGAAATTTTCTGCCTTATAGTAGCAGGTTTTCTTCCTTCTTCTGCTTTTGATGCCCCGGTGAATATTATGATTTCCTTTGTGTGTGCCCTTCAAGTAGAGGCCTTCCGCAAAATGAATGGAAACACCTATGCTACCACCATGTGTACAGGAAATTTAAGAAGCGCATCTCAGCAGTTATATCTTTATATAACTACACGACAGAAATCTTATTTACATAACTGTCTTCAATATTACAACGTCATTCTATTTTTTATTCTCGGAGCAGGTGCAGGCAGCTTTTTCACCGGTATTTTTCATACAAAAGCCGTATGGCTTTGTGCACTGGGGCTTTTAGCCGCATTTATTGCCATGTTTTTAAACAGGGAGGAGAGTCTATGAGCCACGCAGATACACAATTAAAAGAGCAAAAAGACCACGGAACTTCTCTTTTTCCCTGTGCCTTATACGAGGTCTGTGAGGAAAAAAACTGGTCCGGCGTGCCCCATCACTGGCATGATGAAATGGAAATCCTCTACTTTTCTAAGGGCAGCTATACTCTTTTTGTCAATATGGAACAGTTTCAGATTGAGGAAAAATGCTTTTATTTCATTTATCCAGGCGAGCTCCATGCCATTGTTCCCCATTCGGACAGTACGGAGTCTGCCCTTGTGTTTCATCCAAGCCTTTTGGGCTTTGAATATAAGCTGTTTCCTCAATGTCTGAAGCCCTCCAATCCTGCTTTTTCCCCTTTTGAAAAAGAATATCGGAAGGTTTTCCACATTTTCCATCAGTTTCCTGAGGACAGCCTCTCTGCCCGCCTGTTTATACAGAGCGGCATTTTTAAAATGGCAGGTATTCTATCCACTTTTCCCTCTTTACTTCAAACAGAACGTAAAACGGACATGCGGATAGAAACCATTAAAACGGCACTGGATTTTCTTCATAGTCATTATCAGGAAAAGCTCTATATTCGGGATTTAGCTCTGCAAGTCAACATGAATGAACAATATTTCTGCCGTTTTTTCAAAAAGGTGCTGGGAAAATCCCCCATTACCTATCTAAACGAATACCGCATTAAACAGGCTTGCATTCTTCTGCAAACCACGGACCTTCCCATTATGGAGGTTGGCATGGACTGCGGTTTCTTTCATCTTGGAAATTTCATGAAAGAATTTAAAAAATATACAGAGACTACGCCTTTACAGTACCGCAAAAAGTCATAATAACGCAGTTTTTAATCAAATATTCGCAAGATATTTTTAAATTTGTTCATTATAATAGAGTTTACATTTAAAATACACTTAGGAGGTTTGATTATGGAAAGAAAATGGTGGCATGACAAGGTTGCCTATCAAATTTACCCAAAAAGCTTTTATGACTCAAACGGAGACGGTATCGGCGACTTACAGGGAATTATTCAAAAGTTAGATTATTTAAAAGCTTTAGGCATTGATATTCTGTGGATTTCTCCTGTCTATCCCTCTCCTTTTGCAGACCAAGGGTACGACATTTCAGATTATTATAATATCGACCCTGCTTTTGGCACATTAGAAGATATGGAACAACTAATTAGCGAAGCAAAAAAACGGGAAATGTATATTCTCATGGATTTGGTGGTAAATCACTGCTCGGATGAGCATGAATGGTTTGAAAAAGCCTGTGAAGACCCAGACGGAGAGTACGGAAATTTCTTTTATATCGAAGATAGAAAAGAGGGAGAAACACCCTGCAACTGGCGAAGTTATTTCGGCGGTTCTGTATGGGAACCTCTGCCGAAAAATCCTGATAAGCAATATATGCACGTATTTCACAAAAAGCAGCCGGACTTGAATTGGGAAAATCCCAAAGTAAGAGAAGAAATTTTTAAGAATATAAACTGGTGGCTGGACAAGGGGCTGGGCGGTTTCCGTATTGACGCCATTATCAACATTAAGAAAAAACTGCCTTATAAAAATTATCCCTCTGACCGTGAAGACGGCTTATGTGACCTTGCTCTTATGCTGGCTGACGCACAGGGTGTCGGAGATTTCTTAAAAGAAATGCACGAAAAAACCTTTAAGCTTCATGACTCCTTTGCGGTGGGCGAAGTATTTAACGCAAAAGAAGATGAACTGCCTGCTTTTATCGGGAATGACGGCTATTTCTCCTCTATTTTTGATTTCTCCACTACCTCCTACGGAAAAAGTGACAAGGGCTGGTATGACTGCCGCCGCATTACTCCCGATGAATATAAGGAATGTTATTTTCAATCACAGGAAAAAATCGGTGATATGGGATTTTATTCCAATATCATTGAAAACCATGATGAACCAAGAGGGGTAAGCTATTATCTGCCCGAAGACGGTCTTTGCTTAGAGGGAAAGAAAATGCTGGCTGTGCTTTATTTCTTTATGCGTGGTCTGCCCTTTATCTATCAGGGACAGGAAATCGGTATGGAAAATCTGGGCATTCTTCCTCTGGAACAGATTGACGATATCAGCGCTCTTGACCAGTATCAGGTGTGTGTGGATGCAGGCTTCACCTCAGAGGAAGCTTTGAAAATCGTTTCTCTTTATAGCCGTGACAATGCCAGAACTCCGGTTCAATGGGACAGCTCTCCTAATGCCGGATTTACAACAGGCATTCCATGGCTTATGGTAAATCCTAATTACAGAGAAATCAATGTAAAAGCTCAGGAGCAGGATAAAAACTCTCTCCTTTCCTTTTATAAACAAATGATTGCCCTTCGTAAAAACAAAGATTACAAAGAAACTCTTGTGTATGGAGATGTTATTCCTTTTGAAAGAGAACGCCACAATCTTATGGCATACCACAGAAAAGGGGAAAAAGACTTGCTGATTATCGGCAATTTTCAAAAAGAACCGCAGACAGTTACCCTCCCTTCTTCTGTAAAAAGAGTTCTGCTAAATAACTATCCTCAGCTTTCACAGGAGGGCAATACCTTACAGCTTTGCTCCTATCAGGCTCTTGTTCTGGAGCTTGTCTAAAGCTTCACTTTTCCGGCTCCGGTGCATATACTGATTACAAAAAGGAGTTTTCAGCATGGCTTATGTTCCTCTGTGTCAGCTAAGGGAGGGACAGTATGGTATTATTCGAAGTATCACCTGTTCCAAGGAAGAAAAGCCTTATAAGCAGGCGATTTTACAGCGGTTTCTGGATTTGGGCTTCTGCGAGGAAACCCCGATACAATGTATCAATACGGGCATTTTCCACAATCCCCATGCCTACAAAATCAGAGGCAGTGTTCTGGCAATCCGAAATGAAGACGCCGCTTTTATCCTTGTAGAACCCCTTGCTGAAAATTGTAAACTGTAAATGATATCCTTCTTGAAAAAAAGAAAAAACGCTTCCTTTACGATTGCGCTTGCCGGAAATCCCAATGTGGGAAAAAGCACCATCTTTAATGCACTTACAGGTATGCACCAGCACACGGGAAACTGGGCGGGAAAAACCGTGGAGCTGGCAAAAGGAGTATGCACTCTGGGAAATCAAACCTGCACCCTTGTTGATTTGCCGGGCTGCTACTCTCTGACTGCCTGCTCCAAGGAAGAAGAAATTGCCAGAGATTTTATAGAAAATACGCACCCTGATTTGGTTGTCCTTGTATGTGATGCCGTGTGTCTGGAACGTCATCTTCAGCTCCTTATTCAGCTTCTTTCGATTACCCAGAAAGTTTTACTCTGTGTCAATCTGATGGACCAAGCCAAGAAAAAGGGAATTGATATCTCCTGTTCTGCTTTGGAAACGGAATTACATATTCCTGTCCTTGGTATTTCCGCACATCGACACTCGGATATAAAACGCTTAAAATCCGGCATTTTCTCTGCTTTAGATAAAAATATTCCCTCCTCTGAAAATACAAATTCCCCAAAAATATCTGCCTGCTCTTTGCCTGACTCACGAGTCTGCGCACAGGAAGCCTCACGGCTTTATCACGCTACCCTGCAATCTGACCGTACTTCTCACACAAACAAAGACCTTCTCCTTGATAAGCTTTTTACAGGAAAATTTACGGGTATTGCCTGTATGCTTTGCTTTCTTTTACTGATTTTCTGGATTACTCTTACAGGAGCAAACTACGTTTCTCAGGTTCTCCACGACATTCTCTTTTCCTTTGAACCTGTTTTTTACCGCTTTTTACAAGGATTTCTTCCTTTAAAGCTCTGTCACATGCTTGCTTTTGGTTTTTATCGGGTAACTGCATGGGTAATTAGTGTGATGCTGCCTCCTATGGCAATTTTCTTCCCTCTTTTTACACTTTTGGAGGATTTCGGATATCTGCCCCGTGTTGCCTTTAATCTGGACTGCTGCTTTGCCAAATGCAAGGCGTGCGGCAAACAGGCGCTTACTATGATTATGGGCTTTGGCTGTAATGCTGCCGGTGTAACAGGCTGCCGCATTATTGACTCACCCAGAGAACGGTTGATTGCCATTTTAACCAACTCCTTTGTTCCCTGCAACGGACGCTTTCCCACTATTCTGGCTATCCTGACGATTTTCTTTGCGGGAAGCGCAAAAAATCTTGAGCTGGCAGTTTTGCTCACACTTGTTATTCTGTTTGGTGTGTTTATGACCTTTGTTTCCTCATGGCTGTTATCTAAAACAGTCCTAAAGGGCGTTCCTTCTTCCTTTACACTGGAGCTTCCTCCTTACCGAAAGCCGCAAATTGCCTCTGTTCTGGTACATTCTGTGATAAACCGCACCTGCCGTGTGCTGCTGCGTGCTATCATAGCGGCTGCTCCTGCGGGTATCCTGATTTGGATTATGGCAAATGTCAGCATCGGTACAGACAGCATTTTAAATTTGGTATCGGATTTTTTAAATCCCTTTGCTCGACTTTTAGGCTTAGACGGAAGCATCCTTCTTGCCTTTCTTCTGGGGCTTCCTGCCAATGAAATTGTTATTCCTGTACTGATTATGGCTTATACTGCTCAGTCCTCCATTACAGATTTTAAAAGCCTGTCAAGCCTCCATACACTGCTTCTGGGGCAGGGCTGGACAGTTTCCACTGCCGTTTCCATGCTGATTTTATGCGTGCTTCACTGGCCCTGTGCTACTACCCTTTTAACCATAAAAAAAGAAACCCACAGCTTAAAATGGACAGCGCTCGCTTTCCTTTTGCCTACCTGCATGGGGTTTCTCTTATGTTTTCTTGTAACCTGTGCTTTTCGCATATTTTCGTAATTTGCTGTTCAGAATATTTATGCACCTTCAGCGGCCTTGCAAAGCACGCTTTAAGAATGTATAAATATTCTGAATATCCCTTTTATATAGCAGCTTATTGTGCCTTCACACCTTTATATTTCTCTGCCAGCATCTGCAAATTTCTGTCAATAATGTTATAATGCTCTCGAATACGCTCAATACCTTCCGATATGTCCTTTTTCTTTAAGCTGTCATATACATTTCTGTGAAGACATACCAGACGTTCTTTATCTTCGTCTGTTACATATTTTGACATTTCACTGATAAAGATTTCAAACACGCCTGACAAAGCTTCATTTAAAAGCTCCAGCAGATGATTATCCGATATCAGTACAATCTGGTCATGAAATTTTTTATCCAGCTTGGCTCTTTCTTCCCCTTTTACCTGATCCATTTCATCTAAAATTTCAGAAAGGCAGGCTAAATCTTCCTTTTTTGCGCTTTTCACAGCCAGAAGATAAGATCCGATTTCAATAAATCTGCGTAACTGACTGATTTCAATATAATTGGTCTGTTCCATAGACAGAAGCATGGAAAATACACTGCTCAGACTTTCTCCGATATGATTGACTAAAAAGTTTCCCTGTCCCTGACGACTCTCGATAATCCCCATATTTTCCATGGTTCTTAATGCCTCACGGATGGAATTTCTGCTAAATCCCAGCGTTGCCATCAGTTCTCTTTCTGACGGAATTTTACTCCCAAAAGAAATTTCTTTTGTTGCTGCAAGGTTTGTAATATGTTCGATGACCTGATGATAAACCTTTTCATTTTCGCTTGCTTTTCTTTCCATTTCCTTCCCACTCCCAAATTTACATAAATCCGGCAAATACCGATGCGCCGATTACTGTCAAAAGTCCTGCAACCGCAATGGCAAGACTGCTCATAGCGCCTTCTATCTGTCCCATTTCCATGGCTTTTGCCGTTCCGATTGCATGAGACGCTGTTCCAAGCGCCAGTCCCTTTGCAATCGGCTCGTGAATTTTAAAAATTTTGCAGATAAATTCTGCAATGACATTTCCCAAAATACCTGTAATGACAATCACTGCCACCGTAATGGTAACAAGTCCTCCCAGCTCTTCTGAAACGCCCATTCCAATGGCTGTTGTAATAGATTTTGGAAGCAATGTCACATACTGCTGATGATTTAAGTCAAACAGCTTTGCCAACGCCAAAACACTGACAAGACTTGCCAAAACACCGGATAAAATACCCACTGCCACTGCCATAAAGTTCTTTTTTAAGAGGGATAGCTGCTCATAAAGGGGAACTGCCAGACAAACGGTTGCCGGTGTGAGCAGATAGCTGATATATTTTGCACCCTCATTATATTCTTCGTAATCAATGCGGAAAATCAACAAAAATCCAATAACACAGATTGTTCCGATAAGCAGTGGATTTAAAATTGCCAGCTTAAATTTTTTCTTCATCAGTAAGCCGATTTCATAAGCTGCAAGGCTTAATACTGCCCCAAATATAATAGACTCACTCAGAAATTCTTTCATCTTTTTTTCTCCTTTTTCTAATCATAATCTGTGTCACAACTCCTGTAACAGCTATAACAATCACCGTGGTGATGACGGTAATCATGAGCACAGGCACTACAACAGGACGCAAGGCATCCCATGACTCCAGCAAGCCTACTGCCGCCGGTATAAACATTACAGGCATGATTTCAATCAAAAAAACTGCCGCATCCTTTACCTGTTCTACTTTTAAAATCCCAGTACAAAGCGCCAGAAGCATTAGCATCAGTCCGTACACACTTGCAGGTATGGGCAGTGGCAGAAGCATTTTTAAGCCTTCTCCTAAAAAGGAGAGAAATAAAATAATACTGAATTGTCGCAAAATCTTCATTTTTATATCCTCTTTCTATTGGTACTACCAGTAGTATAGGCATTTTACGCAGTAAAGTCAATATAGACAACCTGTTTTTCCTGTGATAGCATGAATATAATATGAAATGTAAAGGAGAATGAATATGACTGTATTAGAACGTTTTTTGAATTATGTTGTAGTAGAAACTACTTCTGACCCTTATGCGGAAAGCTTTCCAAGCACCAAAAGTCAGCTGGATTTCGGCCATACCTTAATGGAAGAAATGAAAGAATTGGGGCTTACGGATGTCACTCAGGATGAATACGGATATGTTTTCGGTACTATTCCTTCTACTGTTCCCGATTACAAGGGAAAAATTTTAGGTCTGATTGCTCACATGGACACAGCGCCTGCTGCTTCCGGAAAGAATATCAAACCAAGAGTTATTAAAAATTATGACGGAGCAGAAATTGTATTAAACGCTGAGAAAAAAATCGTAATGAAACCGGAGGATTTCCCTTCCCTGAAACAATATGTGGGACAGGATTTAGTTGTAACAGACGGTCTTACCTTGCTGGGCGGAGATGACAAAGCCGGCGTGGCGGAAATTATGACTGCCGCTGAATATCTCATCAACCATCCGGAAATCCCTCACGGACCTATCCGTGTAGGTTTTACCCCTGATGAGGAAGTGGGGCAAGGGGCTGATTACTTTGATGTCAAAAAATTCGGGGCTGATTTCGCCTATACTGTTGACGGCGGCGAATGTGGAGAACTGGAATATGAAAACTTCAATGCTGCCAGCGTTTTTGTAGATTTCACAGGTCTTAGTATTCATCCCGGTTCTGCTAAAAATAAAATGATAAATGCCCTGCTTTTGGCTATGGAATTTCAGGGTATGATGCCGGAAGCACAGAAGCCGGAGCATACCGAAGGCAGAGAAGGCTTTATTCATCTGGAGGCTTTGGAGGGTTCTGTGGAACACGCATCCAGCGAATACATTGTTCGAGACCATGATTTTGATTTATTTAAGAAAAAAAAGGAATATATGCAGAGAGCTGCCGATTATATGAATGTTAAATACGGAGAAGGTACGGTAAGCCTGAGAATGGAAGACTCCTATTATAATATGAGACAGCAGATTGAACCGCATTATTTCTTAATCGAAAATGTATTAAAAGTATACGAAAAACTGGATATTGAGCCAAAAATCCAGCCAATTCGAGGAGGTACAGACGGCTCACGCTTATCCTTTATGGGACTGCCATGCCCGAACCTTGGAACAGGAGGACATAACTTCCACGGACATTTTGAATATGTGTGCGTGCAGTCTATGGAGAAATGTGTGCAGGTGTTGATTGAACTTGTGAAAACTTTTGATTGATTTTAGGATTTCGTGCAAACTCAGATATTCCATATATAGAAACCTTCGATATTGTAAATCAAAAATATATGCTGGAAAAGTATGCAGGAGTTTAATCAAATGAGAACTTATATAAAAAAATCAGCAGTAATTCTACTCTGCCTTGCGCTTGCTCTCTCATTGACTGCTTGCAAAAATCCTAAAAAGGGAGATTATCCCGCAACCCTCATGATAGATGGAACTAATTATTACTCAACTGACAATCCCGTTTCCGTTGAGGTGGATAAAGATTTGATGAAATATACTACTTCCTATGCGGAAGACGGCATTCCGCAAAAAGACGGGGAGGAGAATTTCAATCGAAATGCCGGAACTCCTTATGCCGTTCTTGAGGATGGCATGATAGTTGTTTTTATTAACAATCAATGGATAGAGTTCAAGTCCAAATAAGAGGAGAATAGAAATCTCCTCTTATTTTTTGACTTCCCAGTAGTCCAAAAAATGTTTTGCCTCTCCGCTTTTATCTAATCGGCTTTTTTATATCGTTTCCCTTTTGTAGCTCCGTCATCTATAAGTTTTCCACCCCTAATCAATGCTCGCAGCAATTCTTTTTTTCGTCGCTTTTTTCGGAACTCCACTCCCCGCTCGTTCACCTATATTAATTAAATTAAACATCTTCATAAGCGATTTATTTCGTGGAGCAGACTCTCCACCTAAACGCATCTGCTTTTTCCCTGTTCGGACATAACCAGGATTTGCAAAAATAATTTTTTCCTCTTCTTTCCTAATTACTACACCTCTCACGCCATGATAATCTGCATTAATCAAACAATTTGCCAAAGCCTCACGAATTGCTTTATGGACCGGTGTGTCATCTACACATTCTCCTCCAACCATTTTAAACGGCACTTTGATATCCTTTATTATCTTATTATAGACTCTCTAGCATACTGTTTTGCACTATCATCATCTTTTTTCTGTCAGGTTTATTTTTTTGTCATTTTAGTTTATTTAAAAACTATCTTGAGTAAAAAACAAACAAAAAAAGCCCGGTCATTACCGAGCTTTCTTCAACATAATTTTATTTTCCCTACACTCTCAGCATCCGATACCCTACGCCCACATGCGTCTGGATATATTTCGGCTCTGACGGATTTTCCTCTATCTTTTTTCTCAGCGTTGCCATGAACACCCGAAGGGACGCCACGTCATTATCCCATGCGCTTCCCCATATTTCCTTTGTTATATAAGTATGTGTCAGCACTTTTCCCACATTTTTGGAAAGCAGGCACAAAAGCTTATACTCAATAGGCGTAAGATGAAGTTCTGTATTCTTCATAAAAGCGCAGCCTGCCGCATAGTCGATTTTCAAATCCCCGTTTTGGAAGACAGAGCTTTGCACCATATCGCTTTTCATGTCATTCAGCCTGCGGAAGGTTACACGAAGTCTTGCCAGAAGCTCCTCCACGGAAAACGGCTTTGTAAGATAATCATCTGCCCCTGCATCTAAGGCTTCTATTTTATCAATATCCTCACTTCTTGCGCTGATTACAATAATAGGCGTCTTCGCCCATGTACGAATTTTCTGAATAACCTCAATCCCATCCATGTCCGGCAGTCCCAAATCAAGCAAAATCACATCAGGATTATGTGTCGCCACCTCTAAAATCGCAGTTTCTCCCGTGGCTGCTTCCTGAAAACGATATTCATGAGTTTCCAATGTAGTTGTAATTAAATTGCGTACCGCTGCATCATCTTCTACTACCATAATTAACGGTTTATTCATGTAATTGAACCTCCTTTGCAGGCAATGTGAATGTAAAACGGGCGCCATGAAGCTGGCAGTCCTCCACAAAGATGTCACCGCCGTGAGCATGTAAAATGGATTTACATAACGCCAAGCCAAGCCCCAAACTTCTTCGGCTGTCTGCCGCATGGCTGTTGCCCGTATAAAACATCTCGAAAATATGCTCTTTTACCTCGTCTGAAATTCCACTTCCGTTATCCGATACACTGACTACGGCGTTTGTTCCCTCCTGCCTTGTCTCAATGAGAATTTCAGATCCCTTTGGTGTATATTTTACCGCATTATCCACCAAATTAACAAGTACCTGCACAATCAATCGTGCATCTGCCTTTACTAAAATCAAATTTTCAGAGAGTTGTACACGAAGCTTATGTTTTTTGCATCGCTTTTCCACATGGTGAACGGCTTCCTGCACAATTTCCTCCAAAAGCTCTGCATTTAGCTGAAGCTTCATAGTGCCGTCTTCAATTCTTGTAACAGACAGAAGATTTTCCACTAAATTAATCAGCCATAAAGAGTCCTCGTAAATGTCCTCATATAACTGCTGCTGTTTTTCTTTTCCCATACTGTCTGCGTTGGAAATCAAAATTCCTGCGTTTCCCGAAATGGAAGTAAGGGGAGTCCGCAAATCATGAGAAATCGAACGAAGCAAATTTGCCCTTAGCTGTTCGTTTTTCGCCATTAAAGCGGCAGCAGCTCTTTCTCTTGTCACTTTTTCATTCTGCATGGCAAGGGCACATTCGCCTAAAATCGACAGCACAATACTCTTTTCAAAGCTGTCTAAAGGCCATTCTCCCATAACAATTCCCAAAACGCCGAACACGCTTTGTCCCACACGCACAGATAAATACTGACATTTGGCATCCGGATATGTCTTTGTGCCTGCCCCCGCATGTTTATTGTTATCAAACGCCCATTTGGCAACGCTTCTTTCTTCCTCCGTCCTATATTCTGCCTCTGCTTTTCCTTCCTGAAAAGGGAAAAACACCGGCTTGTCCAGCTTATTTTCTGTTGCTTTATAAAAGATGATATCTCTTTTTAATAATTTCTTCAACTGTCCGCAGGTGACGGAAATAATTCCTTCTATGTCCTGTTCATTGGAAAGCTGCTGATTTGTATCAAAAAGTATCTGTGTACGATACGCTGTCTTAGCGGACTGCGCCGCCTGCTTCTTAATCCGTTCTGCCAAAGAACTTGTAATAAATGCAGCAGCCAACATAATCGGAAATGTAGTTAAGTAACTCGGGTCATAAGCCTTAAAGGTAAAACGTGGCTCTGTAAACCAGAAATTAAATAACAACACACTGATGAAGGAGCTTACAAGGCTGAAAATTCTCTGGGAGGTGGATACTGCCGTAATCAACACTCCCAAAATATAAACCGTAATAATATTCGCCTCGTTGAGCCCTCCCCATCGGAAAAACACACCGATTGCTGTGGCTGCTGATAAAATACCAAGAGTTTTTAAAATATCTTTGACGGATTTTTGAAGCTTTGACTTTTCTTTTAATTTTCTCAAGTCATCACTCCCCTTTATCCTACCGTAATTTTTTCCTCAGGAAATCTTCCTACTTCTATGTGCTTGCCTGAAACTGCTGCAAACACCAGCGTCAGACCGCCTACACGTCCCCAGAACATCAAAAGCATTAAAATCAAATGGGACACAGTTCCTACCTCTGTGGTAATTCCCAATGTCAGACCTACTGTTCCGATTGCGGAAGCTGTTTCAAAAAGGCAGGTCAAAATAGGAATATCTTCGATGCAGCTTATGATAATTCCTCCTGAAAGGAAAAGCACCACATACATAAGAAGAATGGTTGCTGCATCATTTACGGTGCTTTCTGAAATGCGGCGATGAAAAACCTGCGCATTTTCTCTTCTTCGAAATACAGAAGAGGTGGAAGCAAAAAGTACCGCAACCGTAGTGGTTTTCATACCTCCGGCTGTTGAACCGGGAGAACCTCCGGTAAGCATCAGAACAATCATAATCATAATTCCCGCCTCTGTAAATAAGGTCAGGTCCACAGAGTTAAAGCCTGCTGTTCTGGGTGTTACCGATTGGAAAAAGGATGCCAAAATCTTTTCGTATAAGCTTAAATTACTCCACTGCTCCTGTGAAAATTCTACAAAGAAAAAGTAAGCTGCCGGAAGCAAAATCAAAAAGCTGGTAACCGTAAGAATTACTTTACTTTGCATTCTGTATTTCTTAACATGAAATTTATTTGTCTTAATATCCTCCCATGTAAGAAAACCAATACCGCCGATAACAATCAATGCCATAATGGTGAGATTGATAATCGGCTGGGAAGCATAGGTAGTAATAGAAGAAAACTCTCCCCGCACTCCCAGCAAATCAAATCCGGCATTACAAAAGGCAGATACGGAATGGAAAATCGCATACCATAATCCCTTAAAAAATCCAAAATCCTTACAAAAAACAGGCGCCATCAATGCTGCTCCTATAAGCTCTATACAAAGAGTTGTCTTTAGAATAAAGCCTGTCATTCGCACCATTCCCCCTACGTGATGGGCTGCAATCGCCTCACGCATGGTATTTCTCTGCATCAGACCGATTTTTCGTCCGGCAAACATGGCTATGGAAACAGCCACCGTTACTACGCCCATACCGCCAATCTGTATGAGCAGTATAATAACAAATTGTCCGAAATAGGACCAGTAGGTAGCCGTATCATGCAGTACCAGCCCTGTTACGCAGACTGCTGACGTAGAGGTAAACATTGCGTCCAGAAAAGGCGCACCTCCCGGTCCTTTGGTGGAAATGGGCAGCATTAAAAGAAAACCGCCTGTTAAAATAACAATTAAAAAACCTAAACTAATAATTTGAAAGGAAGAAAAATTTTTCTTCTTAAATTTGAACTTCATCTCGCCCTCCATGCTTATTACAGTATCTTCTACTATATATCCTGTGATATAAAGAATGTATAAATAAATCGCACGAAGTATTAAGACTATATAAAGATTTATACTCCGTTTCCGGTATAAAGCTGATAATACTTTCCTCTTTGCTCCATGAGTTCGTCATGAGAACCTCGTTCTATAATTCTTCCCTTTTCCAGTACCATAATACAATCGCTGTTCTTTACCGTAGAAAGTCGGTGTGCAATGACAAAAGTGGTTCTTCCTTCCATCAGCCTGTCCATACCTTCCTGAACCAGCTTCTCTGTTCTGGTATCAATAGAACTTGTAGCCTCATCCAAGATAAGTACCGGAGGATCTGCAACTGCCGCTCTTGCAATGGCAAGAAGCTGTCTTTGCCCCTGACTTAAATTTGCTCCGTTTCCGGTAAGCATAGTCTGATATCCATCCGGCAGCCTGCGGATAAATCCGTCTGCATTTGCCAGCTTGGCTGCCTGAATAATTTCTTCCTCTGTGGCATCCAGCTTTCCGTAGCGGATATTATCCATAACCGTAGCGGTAAAAAGATTGGTATCCTGCAATACAATTCCCAGAGAACGTCTTAAATCTCCTTTCTTAATCTTGTTGATATTAATTCCGTCATAACGGATTTTACCGTCCTGAATATCGTAAAAGCGGTTTAAAAGATTGGTAATGGTCGTTTTTCCTGCACCGGTAGAACCTACAAATGCGATTTTTTCTCCCGGCTTTGCGTACAGCTTAATGTCATGAAGCACAATTTTCTCATCTGTATAGCCAAAGTCTACACCATCTAGCACCACATCTCCCTGCTGCTCTACATAAGTGGTTGTATTGTCTGCCTGATGATAATGCTTCCAGGCCCAGTGTCCGGTACGTTCCTTGCTTTCTTTAATCTCACCGTTTTCCTTCTTGGCATAAACCAGTTCCACGTAACCGTTGTCTTCTTCCGGCTTTTCATCCATGAGCTCGAAAATTCTCTTTGCTCCTGCCAAAGCCATAACAATACTGTTTAACTGCTGGCTAATCTGGTTTACCGGTCCTGCAATGCTTTTATTAAAGGTCAGAAAGCTGGCAAGCCCTCCAAGAGTAAAGCCTCCGATGCCGTTAATCGCCAAAACACCGCCTACCACCGCACAGACTACATAATTGATATTTCCAAGCTGTGCATTTACCGGTCCTAAGTAATTGGCAAATTTATTGGCATTATCTGCACTTTCAAAAAGCTGGTTATTGATTTTATCAAAGGCTTCTATGGCTTCTTCTTCATGACAGAAGACCTTTACGACCTTCTGACCTTCCATCATTTCTTCAATATAACCGTTTACCTTACCGATATTCACCTGCTGCGCCATAAAGTGTTTTCCGGAAAGTCCCGCAATCTTCTTTGTCACCAGCATCATCAGTCCCAGCATAACCACCGTTACCACCGTAAGGGGAATATTTAAAATCAACATACTGATGAACACGCTGACAATCGTAAGGAAACTGGAAATCATCTGTGGAATACTCTGGCTTATCATCTGTCTTAACGTATCAATATCATTGGTATATACAGACATGATGTCCCCGTGGGGATGGGTATCAAAATATTTTACAGGAAGACTTTCCATTTTGGCAAACATATCGTTTCGCAGATTTTTCAATGTTCCCTGCGTTACATAAATCATGATTTTATTGTACATATAAGCACATAAAACACCAATGAGATAAAAGCCTGCCACTCTGGCAATCGCCCATGCAAAAGGAGCGAAGTCGGGCACTTTTGCCTGTGTCAGAGGAATAATATAATCATCAATCATGGTCTTCATGAACATCGTTCCCTGTACATTGGCAAGAACACTGACAAAAATCCCAATAAGAACAAAAATCAAATGGTATTTATAATTCTTTCCCACATACTGAAAAACTCGTTTTAACAGCTTTCCTAAGTCGCCTTTCTTTTTTCCGTCCTTTTTCACTCCTTTTCACCTCCCTGTTTTACATTTTCATCAAAGTCACCGCCGCCCTGATTTTGTGACTGGTAAACGTCACGGTAAATGGCATTGGTTTCCATCAGTTCTTCATGAGTTCCCATACCGTTGATTTTGCCTTCTTCCATGACAATAATCCGGTCTGCATTTTTAATGCTGGAAATCCTCTGTGCAATAATCAGTTTTGTAGTATCTGGAATTTCCTGTGCAAAAGCCTTTCTGATTTTTGCATCCGTTGCAGTGTCTACCGCGCTGGTGGAGTCATCTAAAATCAAAATCTTCGGCTTTTTCAGCAATGCCCTTGCAATGCAAAGTCTCTGCTTCTGACCGCCGGAAACATTGCTTCCGCCCTGTTCTATGTAAGTGTGATATTTTTCAGGCATATTCTCAATAAATTCATCTGCACATGCCAGCTCGCAAACTCTTTTACATTCTTCCTCTGTGGCATTTTTATTTCCCCATCTGAGGTTTTCCAGAATTGTTCCGCTGAACAGCACGTTCTTTTGCAGAACCACTGCCACCTGATTTCGCAGCTCTTCCAAATCATACGCTCTTACATCCACACCGCCGACTAAGACTTCACCCTTTGTCACATCATAAAGACGGCTGATTAAGTTTACCAAGCTGGACTTGGCGCTTCCTGTTCCTCCGATAATTCCAATAGTTTCACCGGAAGCAATCTCCAAATTGATATCAGAGAGCACAGACTCCTGACTGTCCTTTTTATAAGAAAAGCTTACGTCTTTAAATACAATACTTCCATCTTTCACTTCTTTTACAGGTTTTTCAGGATTACAGATATCGGCTTTCTCATTTAAAACCTCTGTAATACGCTCTGCAGAAGCAAAACTCATGGTAACCATAACAAAAATCATGGAAAGCATCATCAGACTCATCATAATATTCATACAATAAGTCAAAAGACTCATCAGCTCTCCTGTGGTAAGGTCACCCACTACAATCATATTCGCTCCCAGCCAGCTCAGTCCTAAGATACAAGCATAAACGGCAAACATCATAAGAGGCATATTGGCAACAATGATATTTTCTGCCTTGATAAACATCTTATATACGTTTTCTGCTGCTTTAAAGAACTTGTTGTTCTCATAATCTTCACGGACATAAGCCTTCACAACACGAATACCAGAAATATTTTCCTGTACACTGGCATTTAATTCATCATATTTCTTGAAAACCTGCTGGAAATACTTTGTTGCACGGCTCATAATCAGCACAAGACAAATACCCAGTCCGATAACCGCCACAAGATAAATGCTTGCCAGCTCTGCGTTGATGGTAAACGCCATCACCATAGCACAGATTAAGCTTGCCGGAGCTCTTGTAAACATACGAAGAAGCATCTGGTATGCCATTTGCAGGTTGGTAACATCTGTTGTCAGACGTGTAATCAAACCTGCGGTACTGAATTTGTCAATGTTGGAAAATGAAAAGGTCTGAATGTTGTCATACATCGCCTTTCTTAAATTTCTGGCAAAACCAGCAGACGCTCTTGAAGCATACTTTGCTCCCATCATACCTGCCCAAAGTCCGCAAAGCGCCAGCACTGCCATTGCAGCTCCCACCTTGCAGATATGCCCGATGTCTCCCGTTTCCACACCCTTGTCAATAATGGATGCCATTAAAAACGGTATCATGGTTTCAAATAAAACCTCTAAAATCATAAAGATTGGTGTCAACACAGAGTCCTTTTTAAACTCTTTTATTTGTGCTGCCAAGGTTTTAATCATATTCTCCTCTCCCTTCTTATTTAATTGTTAGTTCCCTAACTATTGCAGTAGAACTATTATAAGGAAATCAAATTTTAATGTCAAGCTTGTAATTGCAGAAAAATAAGTAATCTAAAAAGGGGCTATCGGGAAATAGATAGCCCCTGTATCAGCAGAGTAATGTAATTATTGAATTGTGTGAAATATGGTTATAGAATAATCCATTTTCCTTTTTGGCTTGAACCTTCTCTTTTTATAATTCCAGTTTTTTTCATGGATTCCATATAATACTTAACTGTACTATACTTTTCTCCAATGACGGCTGCAATTTTTTTCTGAGATAACGACGGTTCCTCTTGAATTACTTTCAAGATGCGTGTAACTACAGAATTATCGTTAGCTTGGTTAGTAGCTCGGTCAGTAGCTTGGTCAGTGCTACTAACCAAGCTCTTGAACATAACCATAATGTCCTCACGCTTAATCGTATATTCTGGCATAGGATTTCCGGCTTCTTTGCAGCTATCTTTGATTTTTTCGATTCCACGTCCCCATGCTTCGATAAAACCAGCTCTAAAAAATGTATTGGCAATCAAAGGATTATAAGGTCTTGAACGATGTTTTCCCATTAAATCATTGATTGTCCAATCTTCTGGGAAAATGCAATCATTCGCAATATAAATCCGATCTGCATACACACTGATTTGAATTGGAATTAATGCGCCATAAAATTTGTGTGCGATAGCATTAAAAACAGCTTCCCTAATTGCTTCTTTCGGAAAAGGGTAGGTTTCTACTCTTGTTACGCCTTGATACGAAATATCTGCCTTTAAATATTTCGTAAAAATGAGATCAACCACTTTATCTGCCTGCGAAATTAATGAACCGTGAATTTCATCCTGATAACGCAGTTCAGAATCCGATTCAAAATAACCAATCTTGATGTATGCTCCCGGTATCCACTTTTCCGGATTATGATGAAATAGCAAAATAGCCGCTCTTTTCAAATGATTATTTTCAAGCAAATTCAAACTATCCAGTAGCTGTTCATTCGTGGCATCAATATCTTTCTTGTCCATTCGTTTGCTGCATACTGCTTGCTCTCGGAAAATATCGAAACTGTCATTTCTTAAATCTTGTATAGTTACTCCCTGAATCGGCACACTGTCCCATGTAATTCCCGTTTTCTGCAATAGAAACTGATTTAACGCCTGCCCCTTTAACTGCTGTTTAGTGCTGCCGCTCCGGTAATGATATTCGCCCTTGTAGTTGACGGGGTAACTATTCGAATTCACGCAAATTTCAATGTAGTCTTTTCCATCTTTACTCAACAAATTAACGTCTACAATAATACCAAGAACATCCCTGACTTTATTTGGTATATCCTCCATCAACTTTTTGCTATCTTGCACGCCAATTACTGTACCATCATCATTTGTGCCAATGTAAATTTTTCCACCCTGTGCGTTTGCAAAGCCGCAAATCCATTTAAGATATTCGTCCCGCCAAGATTCTTTCCATTCAACATTTTGGCTCTCCGACACCAACATACACCTCCTTAGGTATTTCCTTTTGCAATATCTCGTGTAATGCTATAATATAGCAATACATATTAGCATTATCGTTGCATTACTTTTATGCTATAAATAAATTTTAAAATACCGGTGTTTCCACTGCTCCTGCACCAACGTATTCCTCTAATGTGATATTTTGCTCTGTAATCTCCTTTGCAGCCTTTTTCCCTACATAGCGGTAATGCCACGGCTCGAAAATAACACCGGTAATCTCACTTTTATCCATAGGATAACGTAAAATAAAACCGTATTTCCAAGAATTTTCCATCAGCCATTTCTGGTCTTCGGTTTCCATCTGCGCTTCGTCCAGCTCCTGATACTCGGAGGATACAATGTCAAGGGCAAGTCCCACCTGATGCTCGCTGGTTCCCGGCTTTGCCACTACGGTTGCCGCCTTTACTGCCGCATCCTCGTAGCTTAGACCTTCCTCCTGCATTACTCTTTCAATTTTGTTCTCATAAAGTGACACCTGTAAATCCCACGCCCGAAAAGCAGAACAAATCATAGGAGTTCTCCCCGCTACTCTGGCATCTTCAAACATTGCCTCTAAATCTTCCATAATTCTGGCATCTACCTGATAGCCGTTGGTATCTACGGTCTCTGTGGCAACCTCCGGCACATCTGCCTCTGTCATGGGATAATCACTGTTTACCAGTCTCAAATACCACTGCTGCTTTTCTGTTTCATCTGCCAGAACAGGACCTGTGGGTTCAATATTTACCTGCGGCTTTGTATTTTCTTCCTTTTTCGCCTGTTCTTCCTGCTCTATCTGCTCTTTATATGCCTGCTCTGCCTTTTTCTCTGCTTTTTTCTCATCTATGGAAATCCAAACTGTGGCTGCGCCAAAAACAACAAGACAGACCACTAAGAAAATTCTGGCGTTCCTCTGCCGTATTCTGCGTATATCTCCTTTATACCGTCTTCTTCTCATTCTCATCCATCCTTATCTATTGATAGAAGCCGTCACATTAAGTAATATTTAGGAATATCTATACATTTCCAGCGAATTTGTTGAGCACGCTTTGAGATTATAAGCTCAAAGTGAGCGCAGACTGAGCGTAAAATGTATAGATATTCCTGATATGTCTTTAAAGTAACGGCTTTATTATACCACATGCGTAGAAAAGGAAGCACCCGCAAGGGTATTTACTTTTCAAGCCGTGGCTTGCCGGTATAATCCGACACCTTGTGGCGGCAAGCTGATATAATCAGCTTGGTTTGCGCTTTTTGCAAACATTATACCACGTGCGCAGGAGAGGAAGCACCCTTTTTTTACATTTTTCTCTTTTTTAAGATTTCCATTATATACTTTTAATTTTGCGCTGCCCTGTGCATTTCATATTCGCTTGGGGTAATTCCCGTAAGTTTTTTAAATACCTTACTGAAATAATAAGGGTTTTCAAATCCCAGCATATCGGAAATCTCGTACATCATATACTCATGCTTTTCCAAAAGCTCTTTTGCCTTTTCTATTTTCATTTGATTGATATAATCGTTCAAATTTCCGCCTGTCTGTTTTTTAAACACACTGGATAAATACCCCTGACTAATTCCGATTTTTGATGCAATGGCAGCCAGCGTCAGCTTTTCTCCGTAGTTTTCTCTTACGTATTCCTTTGCCGCCTCTACAATTTTATCGGTTTTGCTGCCTCTGTGGAAATTTTCCATGGTATTGCCTACCCAACTGCCGAATTTTAAAAGCCAGCGGGTATGGGCTTTTAAAGTAAAACATTCCAGTAAGATTTCCATCACCACAGAAGGATAAGGCATTTCTTCCTTTATAAGAGCATCCTCTTCCACATAAGAGAGAAAAAAGTAATACAGATTTGCACAGGCATTTACCACCTGTTCTCTTGCAGGATGAAACTCGGTAAAGAGCGCAGACAATTCTTCAAAAACGCTGTTTACCTTTTCTTTGTCCTGCTGCACCAGCGCCTGACGCAAATCCTTTTTCAAAAAGCTGATATCAAAGGTATCGTGGCGGGCATGACGTTCTTCCCAGAAATGCGCCTCCACATCGCTGACCAAAACCACAGGCTCATTGCTGTGATAATAATAAAATTCCTGTATTTTCTTAATCTGGGAAAGAGCCCTTTTACTTCCCCCCCAAATGTCCTCCATAGGTGCACTAATTGCCACTAATGTCTGGCAGCCAAAATAATCCTCTAAAATATTGCAGATTTTCTTTCCTGTATCACGATAATACTTTTCTGTCCTGTTCTGTCCCGGAAGAATGGCTAAAATCCCCATTCGTTTCCACACCAGCGTACAGCACCCGGAATGAATACGGTTCATAAACTGCTCCATGAGACTCTGCGCATAATCCAGCATTTCTTTTCTGTCGTCTTCGGAAACATTCTCAAACAAATCCCTGTCCTTATAGGGACGTATCCACATCAGCACGCCGTTTTCATAAAGCTGCTCCAGCTCCATTTTCTCCACCGGCTCCTGCCACTTTTTTCGAAATTCATCGGAAAGATTTCCTGCTTTTTCCAAGATGTCTCTGAAAAATCCTGTGGCAGTCTGTTTTACATCCTTTGGATGAAACTCTCTGTGGGGAATTTTATCTGTTAAAATGCGTTTTTGATTACACATCTCTGTTGCTCGCTTTAAGCTGTTTCCCATCATCTCCTGTGTCATTTCCATTTTTACCAGATAATCTGCTGCACCAAGAGCAAGAGCGCTTTTTGCCAGAGAAAACTCCTCTAAATTGGTCAAAAGTATGAAAACTGTATCATATCCTCTGTCACGACATTCCTGCATAAACTCAATTCCTGTCATCACCGGCATTTTAATATCTGTAATGACAATGTCGGGCATGCTTTTCTCCATTTTTTCCAATGCCTGTTTTCCGTTGCTTGCCTTATCTGTAATCACACAGTCATAATCTTCCCAATTTATCATAGATTGAATTCCTGTTAAAATTAACGGCTCATCATCTACAAGTAAAACCTGATACATTTCTTTTCCCCCGCCTTATGTCTAAGTTAGTATTCTATCGGTATACGAACCTGAATTTCCGTGTATTCGCCTACCTTGCTTTCTATGGAAAGTCCGTATTCTTCCCCGTACACCAACTTAATTCTCTGGTCTACATTCGGAAGTCCGATGCCGCTCATGGTATCGTTTTTGCTCTTTTCTTTCCCCTTTAATATCTTCTCTATTTTTTCTTCCGGTATTCCCACTCCATTGTCTCTTACCGAAATACAGAGTGTGTTTTCCAAAGCTTTTACATGAATGGAAATTATTCCGTTTTCTCCCATGGGCTCTATACCTGAAAAAATGGCATTTTCCACCAAAGGCTGAAGCGTCAGCTTAACAATCCTTGCGTTATATAAGCTTTCCTCTTCCACATGGATTTCCACATCAAACATTTCCATGTAACGCATTTTTTCTATAATAATATAGTCCTGCAAAAAGTTCAATTCTTCTCTTAGCGTAACCTTTTCATTAAAGCCCTTTGCCATATTTTTCAAAAGGCTTGAAAGAGCCGTAACCATTTTTACAATGCTGGCATTCTTCTGAATAACTGCAATCCAGCGAATAGAGTCTAAGGTATTGTATAAAAAGTGAGGATTAATCTGTGCCTGTAACATTTTAATCTCCAGATTTTTCTTCTCTCTTTCGTCCTCTACATTCTTTTTCAAAAGCTGCTCAATCTTGCCGCTCATGTGATTAATGCCTTTTCCGATTTCTCCGATTTCGTCATCAGTCTCAAGCTGCGGATTTCTGCTAAAATCCCCGCCTCCGATTTTCTTGACCTGAGCCGTAAGCAAATCAATGGGCTTTCTTATTCGCTTTGAGGAAAGCACCGATAACAGCAAGCCCAGCAAAAGACAGACAAAGAACAGCACCCCTGCCAGACGGATAATAATCACTCTTTCATTTAAAGCTTCCTTTACAGGCATCATTTCATAGGTTAAAATTCCTGTTTCCGGACTTTTGGCATAAGAAATAAACCACTGTCCGCTGCTGGTTTTTTCTTCAATTACACCGCTGTTTTCCGTCCTCTTTAAAAGCATATCCGTAATAAGCGCAAGCTCTTTTTCTTTGATTTCCTCTGTCTCTACCTTCGCAATAACAGCTCCCATGCCGGTAACGGCTATCATGGTATTTCCGCTGTCAACCCGTGCCAGCTCATCCTCAAATAGTTTTGCGGATATTCCTAAAAAAACCCAGCCTTCTTCCCGCATAAGTCCTGTATTATCCAAAGGACGGATAATGGGTATCATTTTCTCCCCTTTTCCTCCGAAAAAAGGATTTTTTACCACGCTGACCTTATAATCTCCTGTTTCCTTCGCCAATTCCTGCTCAAACCAGCCGGTTTCCATAAGCTTTTCAAAATCATCCGTACTTCCTACGTCACTGCCTGTTTGAATAAAATGACCTTCCTTGTCTGCCATCATCAGCTTGGAAATATAACTGCCATATCCTGAAATCGCACAGTAATCACTCATCAGTTCATTATTCATCAACGCCTGTTTTCTCTGGGAAGGCTGCTGGGTAAAATCCAGACTTCCTAAATTCATGGATTTTCTGCCTGTGCAGTTTAGCACAATGTTCATCATTTCCTCGTAAGCTACCTGAAACTTATCGGAAACTCCTTCTATCCGCTGGCTCATAGACTGCTTGATTACTTTTTTTGAGCGGTCCAACGCCGTCTTGTACGTTACAATACTTCCCAGCAGGGCTACCACAATTACCATAATCAGGTTATAAATGATAATTCTCCCCCTAAGCGAATGTATCCATTTCTTGATTTTCCTCATATCCGTCCCCCCACTTATTAAAATCTTACCATATTCCCCATTTTTATACAATTCCGGATGTAAATTCAATCCTCCATGCAAACACTTGAAACACTGAATTTATATTCGGAACTCTTCGATACAGCATGAATATCTATACACTTTTAGCAGATTTATCCGAAAAAAATGTATAGATATTCTGTTCCTTACCGTACCTTTTCCAGCCACTCTCTTACCTTTTCTCCCACCTCTTGGATACTTTTCCCATCTGTGTTCAAAATATCCACATCCGCTCTGTTTAGAAACCACTCTTTTTTCAAAGGTAAAAGCTTCTGGATATAATATTCAAAAAATTCCCGTGACCGGGTAGTGTCTGTTTCTTTCCGTTTTCTTAAAGTTTCTTCTGAAGCATCTAAAAATAAAATTCGCTGCGGCATACACGCCCTCACTGCATCCAGCTCTTTTTTCAAAAGATGTTCCACATCCCAGTCTGCCCCTATGGTTTTGGGATAATTCAAGGTATAAAACTCAATTTCCTCTGCTCCGAAATCCATCATGGTACATTCCCACAGCTGCGCCTTCTCGTACCTTTTTACCTCATTTTCCAGCCACAGCTTTTGAATTTCCAGATAATCTTCATATTTTGTTTTCTGTAAGCCCCGCCGTTTTACTTCTTCTATCACATGTCTGTTTTCTTCCCAACTGATATGTACATCAGGGACATTCTTTTCTATATATTGCAGGGCAGTGGTTTTTCCCACGCCCATGCAGCCTTGTAAGGATAAAATCATTCTTTTTTTCCTGCAAACTTGGCATCTGACTGTCCTTTTTTTCTCACAGCGGAAGTCATCGGAAGCCCTGTGCCGTAATCTAACTGTCTTGGCTCATATTCTTCATTTTCTCTTTGACGTGTCATCAGTCTGCTGTCCCATGTTTTGTATTCTGTAATACGGTTCCATGGACGGTCTTCCCAATAATAGCCTCGGAAAGGATCTCTTGTTTCATACATGTTGTCCAGAATTGCCTCATGCAGTCTTTTTCTGATTTCATCATAGCCCGGCTCGTTAATCAGGTTTTTCATCTCCTGCGGATCTTCCTGCAAATCATACAGCTCATCACTGGTCATAAGGTTAATTACCATCTTATAACGTCCGTCAAAAGCACCTCGAAGAGGCTGATAACCGCCAAATCCGTCATGGTCTACCTCATAACGACCAAATTCCATAAAGACATAGTCATTACAGCGTACTTCCGGATTTTTCACTTCCTCAAAGATACTTCTGCCTTCAAACATCTTTGGAATTGGCACGCCAAACATATCAAAAATCGTAGGCGCTAAGTTGATGTGAGAAACAGGATTTTTATCCACACCTTTTCCAAAGCCTTTAATCATCAGCGGAATATGTGTAATTTCTTCATATAAAGCAGGTCCTTTTCCTGTAAGAGAATGTCCGTACATCATATCTCCGTGGTCAGAAGTATAAATAATAATCGGCTCATCTTCATATTGCGCCGCCGCATCCAAAACCCTGCCGATTTCATAATCTGCAAAGGTATTACAGCCTAAAAATTCTTTTGGACTGAGTTTAAAGTCTTCACGGCATGCCTTTAGATATTCGTCTCCCGCCCAAATTCTATGATGCTCCGGCTTATCCTCCAGCGTATCCTTCATATTTTCTTTTACCGGTATCTCATATTCTTTATACAAATCCACATATTTTTTCGGACAAATATGTGGGCCGTGAGGCTCGTCTAAGGACATAACCAGAAAATAATCTTCGTCTTTGTGTTTTTCAATGAAATCCACTGCTCTGTCTGCACAGCGGTGTCCGTAAGTCATATCTTCGGTAATGTTGTATTTTTCAATGCTTTCTATCTGGCGAATACGATATCTTTCTTCCGGTGTCAATTCATCCAAGAAGCATTTCATATCATACCAGTAATCTTCGTCCCAGCCCTTTGGACATCTGCCCAATCCGAAATAATCTCCGCCGTCCAGATGCCATTTACCAACATAAGCAGTGTGAATTCCTGCATCGCTTAAGCGCTGTCCAATGCTTTGTACATTATCGGAAAGTCCCATACAGTTCGACCATCCGGCACAGGAATGAGGGTAGCTTCCTGTAAAAATCGCAGACCTTGCAGGCTGACATACAGGCTGTGTGGTATAGGCTTTATCGTATCGTATTCCCTCTGCCGCCAACCTGTCTAAATTCGGTGTAACCATTGCGGAATTGCCATAACAGCCCAGCATGTCTGTGCGCTGGGTGTCTGTCATAATAAAAATAATCTGTTTTTTCTTCATAATCTTCCTCCTGATAATACAAACAGAGGCCATTGCCTAAGCAACAGCCCCTAGATTTTACATAAGAAACGGATCCTGCTGCATATCTAAATATTCTCGCAGACGTTTTTCATAATCTGCTGCAAGCTCCTCATTTAGCTCCGTAATCATAATAGGGTTTTGCTGATAAGGATCTTTTTCATTATTATACAACATTTTCACCTGTTTTTCTCCCGGTTTATATCCATTATTTATTACAAAAGTATGTGTATATGTCCGAATACCCCTCCAGCCATAGCACTTACTGTTCAACCCCTGTTTTTCAAAGGCTGCCACCATTTCCGGCATTCCCGGATAAGAACATAAAAACGCATCCTTTGGCGCATCATTTTCCTGTCCCAGTATTCCCGGCGCATGATTAAAGCCCTGACAGGTATCCGGCACAGGAATATCCAAAAGTCCTAAAAGTGTAGGCATGTGGTCGGGACTTGCTACCAGCTCCTTATATTTCGCAGGAGCAAGACGCCCTTTCTGGCGGATATACAATGGAATGTGGATAGACTCCTCATACCACACATTTTTGCTCATACGTCCATGAGAACCTAACATTTCGCCATGGTCGGCTGAAAGTACCACAATGGTATCTTCCTCCATGTGGTTTTCCTTCAGGAAATCTAAAAGTCTTCCAAACTGTTCATCTACACCGGAAACTGCTGCAAAATACTGTCTGGTAATGGTCTCCATCTCCGGAGTCCTCTTTTCCTTGGGCACGTTTTCCCTGAAATGTACCGGCATATCTTTGTACTTTTCATAATATTTATCAGGCACAAGCTCATAGGGAAGGTGGGGAGGATTGTAAGAAACAAACAGAGCAAAGGGTTCTTCCTGCTGTTTCTTTCCTTCCATATATTCCAGCGCCTTATCCGTCTCAAATTCCGGTGACCAGCAGTTCGGTCTGATTTGCTTTGGTGTATCTGCCCAGTAATGAGGAGTTAAATGCTCATCACATGCGCCGTAGGAGAGCCAGTAGTCAAATCCCTGTCTTCTCTCTCCCGGTGGAGTGTAGGCATCCCAATCCTTTGCTCCTGAAACAGGATTTTTCTCAAAATTCTGCTCTGAAGCATCCAAATGCCATTTTCCGATATATCCGGTGTGGTATCCTGTATCCTTTAACACGTTTCCGATACAGGTTTCCTGTGGCTTTAACATTAAAATTTCGCTTAATCCGATTTTGCAGTTTGTCCACATTCCTACACTAAAAGGATATTTTCCCGTCAGCAAGGATGCACGGTGTGGAGAACAAAGGGGGAAGGTGCTCACTGCTTCTGTGCAGTCTAGGCTTTCCCTTGCAAAGCTGTCCATGTGGGGAGTACACACTTCATCTTCCTTTGCATAGCCCATTGCCTGATATCTCCACTGATCCAGAAAAACATATAATAAATTTGGTCTTTTCTTCATGATTTCCCTCCTTACCAGTAAGGGTTCCATGTTCCGCATCTTCTTCGGAGGGCTTCTAAATAGAAGTAATCGCCCCATGTGTTACACTCGTCCACACCTCTGTCCTTGCAGGTGTTTTCTTCGGAGCTTCTGGCATAAGTGCCGTGCAGCAAAAGACCGTTGGACTGTTCCTTAGATTTTACCGCACATTTTTCAATTAAAGCACACAGCATTTTATCTGCTGCCATGCCATATTTCTCTGCTTCTTCTTTTTCCAGATACGGAAGCATTTCGTAAATACCGCAGATAACAATGGCGGAGGAAGAGGAGTCTCTTGGCTCTGTGCTTCCTGTGTCAAAATCAAAATCCCAATATGGAATTAAGTCTTCCGGTAAATGTTCGATAAAGTAATCGGTTACATCACGGAACATCTGGATGTACTCCGGATTTTGCTGATAACGATAGCTTAACGCAACACCGTATACGCCCCATGCCTGTCCTCTTGCCCATGCAGAGCCGTTTCGATTTCCCTGATGGGTTACGCCATAGGAAGGTTTTCCTGTTTCCGGATTAATATAGTAGGTATGATAAGTGGAATGGTCTTCCCTTAACACACATTGCATTGCCGTATGAATATGCTTGCATGCTTTTTCAGCATATTCCGGATTTCCTGTAACCTCTGTTGCCCAGTATAATAAAGGAAGATTTAACAGACAGTCAATGATAAGGCGATAATCCTTTGGATCTCCTACATTTCCCCATGCCTGAATAAACTCTCCGTTTTCTCTGTATCTGGTGAGCAGGTGGTCGGCTGCCAAAATAGCAGCCTCCTTTCCTTTTTCACTTCCACACAGCTTATATGCCGCAACACAGGAAAGACTGTAAAGAAATCCCATGTCATGATAATTCACATCAATTTTTTTCTGAATACGATTTAAAAAGCTGTCTACGTGAACTTCTCCTGTTTTCTTAAATTCTTCGTCCTTTGTAAGCTCATAAGCCAGCCATACCACACCGGTCCAAAAACCTGTGGTCCATTCTACATTTTCTGTCTGCCAATAAAATCCATTTTCTGTATTGGGAGACTGGAAAAAGTCTGTAAAATCTTTTAAATTTCCTTTTACAATGTCAGTTGCCTGATGCACTGCCTGCTCAAGCATTTCCTGACTGCATCCCTGATATTTCTCAAGGTTTTCAAATGTCTGTGCCATATTTTTCTCCTTTTTAGCCCTTGATACCACTTGCTGCAACACCTTCTACGAAGAATTTCTGACAGGCAATAAAGATAATTACTACCGGTATTAAAGCACATACAGATGCTGCCATAATCAGCGCATAATCAGCCGCATACTGAGAAATAAACATACGAATACCAAGCTGAATTGTCTTTAACTCTGTACTGTTTAAGTAAATCAATGGGCCCATGAAATCGTTCCATACGTTTACAAAAGTAAAAATAGTTAAGGTTGCAATACCGGGTTTCGCTAAAGGTAATACCACACGGGCAAAAATGCCGTATTCTCCAAGTCCGTCAATTCGAGCCGCTTCCGACAATTCCTTTGGAATACTCAGGAAGAACTGCCTCATAAGGAATACACCGAAGGCGCTGAAAGCATGAAGCATAATCAAGCCGATATGTGTATTGTTTAAACCAAATTTGGACATCATAGTAAACTGAGGAACCATGTATACCTGCCATGGAACAGCGATTGTTGTTACATAAGCAAGGAACAGGAAATCTCTTCCCTTAAACTCCAGCTTTGCAAATCCATAAGCTGCAAAACAGCTTGTTGCCAACTGGATAATGGTTGTGATAACTGTCAGTTTTGTACTGTTTTTAAAGAATGTTAAAAGCGGAATTTTTTCCCAAATTTCCTGATAGTTTTCAAAGTGGAAGCTTCTCGGTATCCACTCCATCGGAATACTGAATACGTCTTTATTGAGCTTCACAGAAGAAATCAACATCCAGTAAAAAGGAATAATCATCAATACTGCCAGAAATGTCAAACCTATATAAATCAATATTTTTTTTCTTTTTTCTGCTTTCATATTGTCACTCCTTTACATCCACTCTGTGAATTTCTTCTCACCTCTGAACTGGACTAATGTAATTACAAGCACGATTGCAAATAATACGATAGCACTTGCACTTGCATATCCGAATTCAAAGTTTGTAAACGCTGCGTCATAAATGTGGTTTACCATAACCTGTGTTGCACGTCCGGGACCGCCGCCTGTCATAATGTAAATCAAGTCAAATACCTTGAAGCACTGAATTGTCAACATAATTACAACAAAGAATGTCGTTGGTTTTAACATCGGAATTGTAATATATTTCAGTTTTTTCCAGCCTGTTGCTCCGTCAAGACTGGCTGCTTCATAAAGCTCTTTTGAAATTCCCTGCAAAGCTGCAAGATATACAATCATGTAATATCCCATGTATTTCCAAACACTTACGATAATGATTGCCGGCATCGCCCATTTTACAGATGCCACCCATCCCGGAGGATTGGAAATACCGATTGCTCTTAAAAATTCATTAATTGGACCTACGTCCTTCATGAAAAGCATGTTCCACACTGCACCTACTGCTACAAGAGAAGCAATATAAGGGAAGAAAAATGCAGTACGGTAAACAACAATTCCTTTGATTTTGCTGTTCAGCAAAACTGCGATTAAAAGCGCTGCCGCAACTGTAAGGGGTACTGTGAAGATTGCATAGTAGAAGGTATGTCCCACAGCCATTTTAAAAGTGGAGTCATCCATCAAACGTACAAAGTTCTCAAGACCTACAAATTCCATTGGTGTATTGGAAGAACCGTTCCATTTCATAACGCTGAGTACGAAAGAAAATACCACCGGAACAAAGATAAACAGGAAATACCCGATAAAGTTCGGTAAAATAAATGAATATCCAATCAGATTACTTTTTATGACTCTTTTTTGTTTTGTTGTCATTGCCATATCCTTTTCTCCTTTTCCAGAACACAGGGCTTTCCGTCTGTGTTCGTTCTACATTCAGAAAGCCCTGTCCCTTGTTATTTTTATTTATCACGGATTGGCTTCACGTATCTCTTTTACACGATCTGTCATATTTTTAAGTCCGTCGTCAATACTTTCTTCGCCAATCATAATCAAGTCATGTTCTTCTTCCACTGCTTTACGGATTTTTTCAATGTTTTTATCCAGTGGTCTGTCGAATACCATACCTTTTAATTCCAGTGCCTCTGCACAGCCTTCTGGGAAGCCTTCTACGGAAGTTACTTTTTCCATAATTGTATCGTTCTGAACAACAGTTAAAATACCCTGTTCAGCAAGCTTTTCAGCTGTTTCTACGCTTGTTGCACATTTTACAAATTCCCAAGCTAAATCCTTCTGGTCGGAGTTTGCATTGATTGCAACCGGTGTTACAGCGCCAACGCTGTTTCCTGCTTCTACGCCTTCCGGATGAGGAATGGTTGCAAATCCCCAGTTAAAGTCAATCTCACCTGCATTCTGTGCCTGAATTAAGTTTGCGATGAACCATGTTCCCATTGGCATCATTGCACACTGCTGCTGCTGGAATACACTTGAGTAATGTAAGTTTCCTGTTTTAATTGTTGCATAGTCCTGAAGAATTCCGTCCTTCTGCATACGCAGCGCCTGCTCGTAAGCCGGTTTTAAGAAGCTGTAATCATCAGATACTAATGTGTTCTTTCCATCCTGAATTGCCCAGTTACATACTAAAGCCATCCAGTTGTGATTGTGTGTTCCGTAAATTTTTTCGTTTCCTTCGCCGCTTGTCATCTTGCGTGCCAGCTCTTCGTATTCATCCCATGTCATGTCGTTGCTTGGATAAGGAACGTTTGCTTTGTCAAACAAATCTTTGTTGTAATACAGCACGTACCAGTCAGAACGATATGGAAGTGTATACTGTTTTCCGTCAATCTGAAGCTCTTCTGCTGTTCCGTTATAGATGGATAAATCTAATTTATCTTTTTCTATGTATTTGTCCAGACATTCAATCTGGCCTTTTTCCTGCATGCTAATCTGTGTTCCCATATCTTTTACGAAGATAACGTCAGGATCCGGATCGCCTCCGGCAAGCATAACGGTCAGCTTGTTGTTGTATTCGTTTGCTGCTGTATCCACAAATTCGATTTCTACGTCAGGATGTTTTTCCTTAAATACATCAACGGCTGTTTTAAACTGTGGTGATGTGTCGTTATCCCATGTAGAGATTGTCAGTTTTTTCTTTCCGCCATCTTCTTTCTTGTCATCCTTTTTGTCTCCGCCGCAGCCTGCCAGCATACCTACTGACATGGCAGCAATCATTCCCATTGCAATTACTTTTCTTGCTTTCATAATGCTCCTCCTTTACGAAAAATGTTCCGTTGTTTTTTGTAAATATAGAGTACCAAAAATCCACGTTTGCATAAATGAATTATTTATCTATTTCTATTACTATCTATATATGGGTGTATTTTTTCTTGTACTTTTTTCATATTTTATTACTTTTTTACATTTTTCGTAAAGTTTTCGGGAATTTTATGTATTATTTTTTTACCACATGTGCATAAAGTGCTGCATAGTAAGAGTAACTGCCGTAATTCCTACCCAACATGCCATCCCCAGCAAAATCGGTTTTCCGCCGCTTTTTACCAGCTTTACAATATCCGTATGAAATCCGATAGCCCCCATTGCCATAACAATAAAGAACTTGGAAAGCTCTTTTAAAGGCTGAAAGCTTTCAATGGGAACGCCTGCCGCTACCGCTACGGTGGTAATCACGCTTGCTCCGATAAAGAACAGAATAAAGAATGGAAAAACTTTTTTCAGTGATACCTTTTCTCCGTTCTGATTTTCTGCTTTTTTTGCTCGGCGAACTGCCAATACTAAGGTAATTGGAATAATCGCCAATGTTCTGGTAAGCTTTACCGTTACCGCCTTATCTAAAGTCTGACTGCCCAAATGGTACATGCTGTCCCATGTAGAAGCCGCCGCTGTCACAGAAGATGTGTCATTTACCGCAGTTCCTGCGAAAACACCGAAAGCATCTCCTGATGTAGTGGAAAATCCTATGGCTGCTCCCAGTGCAGGAAAAATCAACGCCGCCAGAATATTAAACAGAAAGATAACGGAAATTGCCTGTGCAACTTCTTCTTCATCTGCATCAATTACCGGAGCAGTTGCTGCGATTGCAGAGCCTCCGCAAATAGATGAGCCTACTCCCACCAGCGTAGAAATTTTCTCAGGAATGTTCATTGCCCGATGAAGTACAAAAGCGATTACCAGTGAAGTGGTAATGGTACATATTATAATAGGAAGAGATTGCTTTCCTGTTTCCATAACCACTTCTAAATTCATTCCAAATCCCAATAATACAACTGCATACTGAAGAATTTTTTTCGAAGTAAATTTTACACCGCCTTCAAATGGCTCTTTCTTTTTCACTACAAGTGCGAGAACCATTCCTATGAGAATGGCAAATACCGGACCTCCGATAACAGGAAACATTTTTCCTAAAATACAAGAGGGAATTGCCAGTCCCAGACATAATAATAATCCTTTTCCGTTTTTTGATAGAAATTTCATCCTTTTCCTCCTTACATAGCTGCGTGAATTGCTGCGATTGTTCCATCTGCCACTGCCGTAGATACCTGACGAATATTTTTCACACGAATATCTCCTACTGCATAAACTCCTGTAATCTCTGTTTCCATATTTTCATCTACCGGTATAAAACCATTCTCCAAACTTAACTCTGTATATAAATGCGTATTTGGAATTGTCCCCGCATAGACAAAAATCCCGCATCCCGGAGCTGCAATGGTCTCAATCGCTCCTGTTTTCTCATCGGAGAGTTCTAAAGACTCTACTCTTTCTACGCCGTATACTCCGTGAAGTCTTGTATTTAAACGTACTTTAATATTTGGTGTTTTTACAACTTTTTCCTTAAATTCCGCAATACATCCCAGCTTTTCTTCAAAGTGGATAATGGTTACTTGCGCCGCATATTTTGCCAGATATAAGGCTTCCTTCACTGCACCGTCAGCTCCGCCGATTACATAGACGTTTTTCCCCTGATATTTTGCGGCATCCTTTGCAGCGTTCATACGCATACCCTTTCCTGTCAACTGCTTTTCTCCTTCAATGTTTAACATTCTGGGAGACGTTCCATTGGCAAGAATAACTTTTTTTGCCTGATATTCTTGATTTGTTGTCCGAATTTTTTTGATTTCACCTTTTAATTCTACTTCGATTACGTCTTCTTTTCTGATTTCTACACCTGCATTTTCTGCCTGTGTTTTTAATTTTTCTGCAAAAATATATCCTGTTTCCCCCTGAGATACACCTACATAATGTGTCACTGTAGAAACTTTTCCAATTAATCCCCCTACTTCATTCTTTTCTAAAATCAATGCTTTCTTTCCTCTGCTTACCGCATAAATTCCTGCACTGATACCTGCCGGTCCTGCCCCAATAATAATCATATCATACATATTTTTTCTCCTCCATATTCTCTGTTTTTCTACATCCTTACTATATTTCATATTTATCATTTTGTAAAATTATAAATATTGATATAATCATAAATATTTGTTATGATTATACTAGAAATTTCCTATTTTCTCGGAGGTAGTCTTTATGTTAGATTTTCGAATGGAAACTTTTTTAACAGTATGTGAATATATGAATTTTACCCATGCTGCTGAGAAATTAAACCTGACACAGCCTGCTGTCTCACAACATATAAAATACTTGGAAAAAGAATACGATTCACCCTTATTTATCCGTGATAAGAAAAAACTCCTGCTTACACCTGCAGGAGAAATTCTCCGCTCGGCCCTAGAAGCTATGAGAAATGATGAAAATACTTTAAAAAAGCGCATGAAAGAAAGTCTGACACAAAAAAGAGTTTTGACCTTTGGTGTGACTATGACTATCGGAGAATACGCCATTGTGCCTGCTCTGGCAAAATTTATCCAGGCACACCCTGATACAGATTTTCATATTCGGTATGGAAACACCCAGAAATTGCTTTCCCTTTTATGCGATGGTCTCATTGATTTTGCCATTGTAGAGGGATATTTTAAAGGGGATAATTACCAAACCCGTATTTTTCAGTCAGAAGAATACATTGCTGTTGCATCAAAAGACCATGTTTTTCAAAATCCCGTCACTTCCTTACGGGACTTGACCTCGGAACGTCTGCTCCTTCGTGAACACGGCTCCGGTACAAGAGCCATTCTTACCAAAACTCTTGCCTTGAAAAACATGTCCATTTACGACTTTCCTCATATTATTGAGGTAGAAAACATTCACACTATTGTGTCTTTGCTGTGTGAAGACTGTGGTATCTCCTTTCTCTACAAAGCAGCGGTAGAAAAGGAAATCCAACAGGGAACTTTAAAACAAATTCCATTGTCTGATTTCATGGTTATGCACGATTTTACCTTTATCTGGAATAAAGACAGCATCTTTTCAGAAGAATATGAAGGCATATTTCAGGAGCTCCTTCGTCTTTCTAAATAAGAACAAATAAAAGACTATCACATTAAGGAAATATGCCTTTTATGTGATAGTCTCAATTTTTAAATCTTATTAGCAGGTTGCTCCGCCTTTTAAGTGTTTTTGAGCCTTGATATTTTCTTCTTTTCTGCTTAATAACTCATCTCCCAGAAGCTGCTCCTGCACATTTTCAAATCCAATTCTTGCAACAGTATCTGCAAAGCGTTCTCCTGTAATTCCCTGTTCTCTGAATAAGAGAATTGCCTTTTCTACAACAGATAACACTTCTTCTTTATCTGTAAATACTTTTTCCAGATAACGTCCCTGTGCAACCTTCTTGCCCCAGCGTCCGCCAATGTAAATACGATAGCCGTTTGTATAATCTTCAAAAGCGTTAAATGGACATTTTCCGATACAGCGTCCGCAGTGATTACATGAATTTTCATCAATAACAATTTTTCCGTCTACTACTTTTGCTACATTGATTGGACAATTCTTTTCTACACGGCAGATTTTACATCCACGGCATTTTTCCATATCTACCTGTGGAATTCTCTGTCCGATAATCCCCAAGTCATTTAAGTCCGGTTTTACACAGTTATTTGGACATCCGCCAACAGCGATTTTGAATTTATGAGGTAACTTCACATCAGAATATCCATGGAAAAATCTTTCATGAATTTCCTCTGACAATCCAAAAGTATCAATCAATCCGTACTGACAGGTTGTACCCTTACAGGAAACTACCGGACGAACCTTAGAACCTGTTCCGCCTGTTTCCAGTCCTGCCTGCATCAAATATTCACGCAGCGGCTCAATGTTGTCAAATGGAACTCCCTGAATTTCCATTGTCAGACGTGATGTCATGGTAACTTCTCCGCTTCCGAACATCTCCGCTGCCTCTGCAATGGTTCTGGCTTCATCTGCTGTAATTTTTCCGTTTCTTGTAATAACACGTCCGTTAAATTTGTCTAAAGTTGTTTTATCTCTTAAAAAACCAAGAGCCTTTACTCTTGTTTCTTCTTCCGGAGATACGGCATTTTCTGCATGCTGTACTTTTACGTCATTAAAGAATTGTGCGCCTTCCAGCACCACGGTATTTTTATATCCGTAAGAGCGTAATCTGTTCTGTAAGAAATATCCGCGTTTTCCTTTTGCACATACAAGAAGAAGCTTTTCCTCTTTATCCAGACCTTCGATTTCTCCGTTTACCTGAGAAAGATTTACATAAACTGCCCCACGAATAGACGGTGTAAGCCCTACATCTACCACCTTGTAATCCTTTGCTTTTCCTCCCGCATATTCTGCCGGTGTCATGCTCACAAGATTTCCGTTAATCTTATTCAGTAAAATGTAAACAGCCTGTACAAATGGATGAATAGCAGTAGAAAATGGCGGTGCATAAGCAAAATCCGCATTTTCAAAGTCTTCCAGAACAGCTCCCATGTTGATACCCATAACAGCAATATCTACCATTTTATCAACTGCGCCGTTTCCCAGCACCTGCACACCTAAAAGCTTATGGCTTTCTCTGTCTGCAATCAGCTTTGTAATGAAAAATCCTGCATCCGGATAATAATGGGCTTTGTCATCCGTAGGCGCTACAACTGTCACAACATCGTATCCGGCATTTTTTGCCTGTTCCTCTGTAAGACCGGTACGTCCGATATTCAGATTTGGCAATTTTACAACGCCTGTTCCCAGCACACCCGGATATTCTTTTTTTGTACCGGTCAAAACCTGTGCCAGTGTTCTGCCTTCCAGATTTGCAGAAGAGCCCATTGGAGACCACTGCGGTTTTCCTGTAATGCGGTTGGTAACCATTACACAGTCACCGGCTGCATAGACATCCTCTAAATTTGTTTTCATGGTCTTGTCTACAAGAATTGTGCCCTTGAACATCTCCAAACCGGAGTCCTGAAGAAAGTCTGTATTTGGACGAATACCTGCTGCCATAATCAAAAGCTCACATCTTAACAAGCCTGCGGATGTTTTTACTCCTGTTACATGGTCATTCCCCATGATTGCGTCTGCTTTTGTACCTGTAATAACACGAATACCTTCTTTTAACAGATGCTTTTTCGCATAAACAGCCACTTCCGCATCCACAATATTCGGTAAAATCTGTGATGCAAAATCAATAACCGTCACCTGAACGCCTTTTGCCTTTAAATTCTCCGCAACCTCCAGACCGATAAAGCCCGCTCCGATTACAACTGCTTTTTTCACCTGATTTTCTTCCACATAGGAACGAATATTTTCTGCATCATCCGGTGTGCGCATCTGAAATACGCCGGAAAGGTCTGTGCCCTCTATCGGTAGCTTTGCAGGAGAAGCGCCTACTGTTAAAACCAGCTTATCATAACCGTAGGCTTCTTCCGCTCCTGTTTCAACATCTTTTACAATTACCTCTTTTTTATCTACGCAAAGAGCAATGGCTTCTTTTCCTGTTTTTACCTCTACGCCTGTAAGTCCTGCATATTTTGCCGGAGTATTTACAATCAGCTCTTCACGGTTTTCAATCAAACCGCCTACATAATAAGGAAGTCCACAGCCCGCATAGGAAATATCTCTATCCTTTGTGATTACGGTAACTTCTGCACTTCTGTCTTCTCTTTTTAATTTTGCTGCTGTTTTTGTTCCCGCAGCAACACCACCTATAATTAATATTTTCATAGTCTTCTCTCCCATTTTTTTGTTCCTATCTGTGACAACAATATTTCTTTCCTGCACATTCCGGACGCATTTCTTCACATACGGTAACGTCACCTCCGCTGATTGTCAGCCGTTGTCCATTTACCAGCACATCTGCAATTTTCTGTCTTGCCTCGTTGTAAATGCGGGTTACTGTGGGACGGGAAATGTTCATTTTTTCTGCACATTGCTCCTGTGTCAGTTTTATATAGTCCAAAAGGCGAATAACCTCATATTCGTCATAAGTGAGGTTAATATTTCCACTTCCCGGACATCCCTCCGGTATTAAACCTGTCACTTTGGGCTTTGAACAAATGCATCTGAGTTTCTGCGGTCTGGCCATGGTGTCCTCCTCTCTTGTATGGCGTTGAATTTTTTCTTCTTTGCGCTTTTAAAATACTCCAGTTTTGAACTTATGTCAATATCTTTTTTGAAAACATTTTGTGAACTTTATTAACAAATGTTCAAAATACCATTATAACACTACGGATTTTTAAAAAAATAAGGCAAAGCCTACGGACAAAAATCCGTTAGCTTTACCTTGTCTTTTGTAGTATAAACATTCACTTTAAGCCCTGCAAAAATTGTTATAATTTTTCATCTAAACTCGGCAATTTTCCCGCTTTCGATGCAAGCTTTTTTTCTTGAGATTTAACTCTTCTTTCCAATTTTTTAATATCTTCTGACGGTGGCAAATTTTCAGGCTTAATTCCTCTTTGACCAAGCATATCTCTAATTGTAGAGTTATTTTGAACATGTTCATCCGTGATTGCTTTTTCACCTTGTAAGTCTTTTTCTTCAACATTGTAATTTGTCATTTCAGTTGCCAAATTCTTAGCTGCAATGGTAAGTGTAGGAAGAAAATCTGCAAGTGGTCTGTTCTCTTTTACTCCAAGCTTGCTTTTCATTTCCTGCGTAGAATATCCGCCAAATAATGCTCTATCACCTTTAGAACGAATACGTCCAAAACCCGCATCATCAACACCACGCTCATAAATATTTTGTGATAATCTCTTTTCCGCTTCTTTTAATCTTCCTCTTGCTTGTGTTCTTTCTATCAAAGAAATACGCTCCTCAATAAGCTCTTGCTTTCTTGTCTGAACCGCAAAGTAACTTTGAGCAAAAGCAATTTCTTCCTTTTTAGGATCACCGTTTTGGGCAATAAGATAGCAAGCATAACGAGTAAGCATATAGTCTTTAACTTTTCTTTTTCCACCTTTACCTATTGTTATCATTTTCGTGACCTCACGAAAATGATCCGATACCTCTATTCCCGATGTCTTACAAGACTCTATTGCACGACCAACCGCTTTGTCAAAATTCTCCCAACGGTCATATCCCAGCAAACTCATAAGCTCTCTTGCATACCAAAATTCAACATCTGCTTCCTCGTTGATATGTATAACCAAATCATATTTTTGACGAATTTGTTCCATTTTTCTTTTATCCATTTTTGTTAAAGCTCCTTTCGCTCAACAACTTCTAACTATCCTCAATAATGTAACTAAAATCCGTAGAAATCTTTCTATATGTTCCATTGAAATTAATTGGTTTATTATCTGGTAATAATATTCACATTGATATTGACTCTTTGATTATATCATAAAGCCGTGAATTATAGATTACTATTTTTTTGCGGAAAACTCACCTTCACCCAGAACTCATTTCCGGAAATCTCCGCATGAATTTCCCCCTTCATTCTAAGAACAAATTCCTGTGCAATGGAAAGCCCCAATCCGCTGGAATTTTTACTCCTTGCCCCATCTGCTTTATAAAATCTCTGAAATACTTTGGATACGTCGATTTCTTCCGGATTTGTCACCTCATTGCAAATCCAGAGACAAATCTTTTCTTCTTTTTCAAAAAGCTGCACCTTTATCTTTTCCTGCCCATGATCCATACCATTTTTAATAATATTCTGAAGCACCCGCTTTAATCCGGCTTCGTTCCCCTCCATATAAAGCTGTTTTTCAGGCAAGCTGATTTCAGGCAAAATCCCCCTCCCTGACCAGTCATCGTAATAAGAAAAAATGGTATTCTTTAAAATGCGGTTGATGCAACAGGTTTTTAATTCTAAAACAAAGCTGTCATTCTTCAGCTTTGTAAACATAAATAATTCTTCCAGCATTTCCTTTAAGCTTTCAATTCTCTCCTGTATTACCTTCATGTAATGCTTCTGTTCTTCCGCACTTGCACTTTCCATGAGCTGAAAATAACCGTTAAGAGAAGTCAGGGGCGTGCGAATATCATGGGATAAATTTGTATAGGTATCCGCAATCATCTGTTCCTTTTCCTTAAATTCCCGTTGTTCTTTTCTTCGCATTTGAAACAACTCGTTTAACAGACTTACTAATTTTTCAAAACCGCCTGTTTTCATATTTGCGGTAATCATCATATTACTGTCATGTTTCATCAGAAACGCAAGCTGGCGGCAGATATCCCCTATCTGCCGCTGCATTTTTACTAAAAAATAAGTTTGTAATAAAAGAATAAAAATTAAAATTCCAATCCAGAATTTCATCTATATATCTCTCCTTCGAAATACCAAAACCGTCAGAAAAATCGCCAAAATTCCAAATACTCCGGCTATTCCCAGTGCGTTTACGCATTCAGAAGCCTTCGGCGTCATAGAAAGCAGAGAAATCTTTCCGCTGACTGTATGCTCAATAAAGCTGAAGTTTTTCACTCCCATATCATGTAAGACCTTATCTACAAGACTGTATACCAAAATAAGTACATTCAGACACATACAGACAGATAAGGTCATACTAAGCATATTACTTTTTAAAATAATTGCCATTGCCATGCAAAGTAAAACCAAACTATAATGAAGAACCGTTTCTGTCCCGAAATATCTCCAGAACATCTCCATATTTCCCCATTTTGACGCTCCGAATACTGCGTACTGACAAACTGCCTGTATACCAAGGTATAAAAATAATGTCAAGACTGTATAAAGCAACAATACAATCGCCTTTGAAAGAATAAGACTCCCTCTATCCTTTACCTGTCCTCCAATGTTCTTAATATATCCGCTTGTAAGATCCGCTGTGGAAAACAATACAGTAAAAATCACCAGAAACAGGGCAATAAATTTTGACTGCATATTGGCAAAAATCTGGTCAAAGATTGTTACTTTTTCTTCTGGCTTTGTAGGTAGCGAAACACTTAATCCAAAATTCAGCGTTCCTTCCTCTGACACGGTTTCTAATTGTCCCTTTGCCGCTTCCTCTTGCATATATTGATAGTCTTCCTTTGACATCGTAGTTGAAAAAATAACAGCTGCCCCAAGAATAATCCAAATAATATAAAAAGCCTTTGTATGAAACATTCGATATAAATCCATTTTAATCAGTTTAAGCATGCTGAGCACCTCCTGTCAGGTTTAAAAAATAGCTTTCCAAATCTTCACTGGTAATTGCAATTCCTCTTACGAAAATCCCCGCTTTTGCCAGCTCCATATTTAAAAGAGCGCTTTCTTCCAATCGTTCAAAAATATAAATACGATGCTTGTCCATGACCTGATAGTTGGTAAATCCCATTTTATCTAAGATAGGAAGCGCCTGTTCCGGATAATCCAATTCCAGCTCCATACGTTCGGAGCAGCGTTTTATCAATTCTTCCTGACTGAGTTCCTGCAATAAGCTTCCATTATGAATAATTCCGTAATGGGTTGCCAGCTTTGAAAGCTCCTCTAATACATGACTGGAAATTAAAATAGTCATATTTCTCTCATCACGAAGCTTCTGTATGGTGTCCCGAACTTCCACAATTCCCTGTGGATCAAGGCCGTTAATAGGCTCATCTAAAACCAGCAAATCCGGTTCTCCCACCAGCGCCAGCCCAATGCCTAAACGCTGTTTCATTCCCAGTGAAAAATGTTTTGTTTTTTTTCTTCCTGTTTTTTCCATTCCTACGGTTTTCAAGATATCTTCTACATATCCTTTTTTGTTAATTCCCAGCATTTCGCATTTTATTTTCAGATTTTGATAAGCTGTCATATTGCCGTATAATCCGGGCATCTCAATTAAACAACCAATTCTAGAACGAAGGTCTTTCAATTCCTTCCCTGAATAACCAAAAAATTCAATCTCACCTGCGGTAGGACGTGAAAGTCCGCTTACCATTTTCAGACAAGTACTCTTTCCTGCTCCGTTTCTTCCTATAAATCCATAAATTGCACCCTTTTTCACGTGGATATCCACATTTTCCACTGCTTTATGACGCCCATATTGTTTTGTCAGACCTCTGGTTTGTAACAAATATTCACTCATAACAGTCTCTCCTTTCCTTATCTGCTCTTATCATATCTCTTCAATCCTAAAAAATCGCAAATCAAAAGTAAAAAAAGAGTAAAGTATGAGCGGCATAATTCTTTACTGTTGTAAGCGATATCCAATTCCCCATACTGTTTCAATATATTCTTCCTTTGTAACTTCTTTTATCTTTTTCCGAATATTGCTGATGTGCACATCTAAAGTTTTTGTTTCTCCCATATATGGCTCTTCCCAAGCATATTCAAAGATATCTTCTTTGCTAAATACCTGTTTTGGATGCTTTAACAACAGCTCTAATATAGAAAATTCCTGTTTTGTAATTTTTCCCAGCAACTTTCCTCCTACTTCTATCTGAAATTTTTCTCTGTCCAGCACCATCTGCTTATGAGAAAGCACATTATTGTTTCCTCCTTGAACGCCACGGCGAAGCTGTACTCGAACTCTTGCCAATACTTCTTGTAGCTCAAATGGCTTTGTAATATAATCATCTGCCCCTGCAATCAAAAGATTTACTTTATCGTCAAGCGCATCTTTTGCCGTCAAAATAATTACGGAGCTGTTTCCCTGCTCCCGTATAAATTCCAAAACCTCCTCTCCCGATATTCCCGGCAGCATCAAATCCAGAAGTACCAATGCAAAACTTTCCATTTTCAGCAGCATTTTCGCTTCTGTTCCCGAAAATGCCTGCACAGCAACATATCCTTCTTTCTTTAATGCTGTAAAAAGCAAGTTGTTAATATCTGTGTCATCTTCTACAATTAAGATTTTCTTATCCTTTTTCATCGCTTTTCTCCTAAAATTTCTGATACGACAAAAGGAGAAATACCAAAAGCGGTATTTCTCCCTAATATGTACTATGTAATTGATTACTGAACAATTCTTCTAACTGCAATATAATCTCTGTATAATGCATTTGCAGTATATTTAATACCACCCTTTGGATATGGAGCACTGTTGGAAGCATGTACAATTCCGCCATCTCCTGTAAGAATTGCTACATGACCAGGATATACGATTAAATCTCCTGCACGATGTTCAGAATACTTAATACCTACACCTGACCTTGCCTGTTCACCACTTGTACGTGGAAGGCTATATCCAAAGTGTCCAAAAATCTGCTGTGTAAATCCGGAGCAGTCAATACCATTTGTTAAGCTGTTTCCGCCGTATACATAAGGATTTCCGATAAACTGTTTCGCATAGGCTACAACTGCTGCACCTGTTGAACCATTATAAGATGGTGTGGATGGTTTCTCTGTTTCTGGTTTAGATGATGGTTTCTGGCTCTCTGGCTTTGAGTTTCCTCCACCATTGCTCGGCTTATTACTGCTTGGTTTATTATTATTTGTATTACTACTGTTATTATTTGATGGTTTATTACTATTGCTGTTATTGTTACTACTGTTATTATTATTCTGCTGAGCCTGCTGCTGTTTTTCCTGTTCTTTTCTTGCCGCTTCTTCCTGTGCCTGAATTTGTTCAAGCTCTGCTGTCTGCTGTGCAATCAGGTTTTTATACTGTTCAGCCTGTGCTTTTACATTTGCAATCTGTGCTTCATAGTCAGTTGCATTTGCTTTTAAGTCGTCAATCTTAGTCTGAAGAGCGCCTTTCATGCCTTCCTGTTCTTCTTTGGCAGTTTCTAATTCAGATTTTTCATTTTCTAATTTTGTTTCTAAATCTTTAACTTCCTGAACAGCTTCTTTCATTTCTTTCAGCTCTGCTCTGTCATAAGCATACATCTTTTCTGTGTTTTCCACTTTGGATAACATAGATGCAATACTATCAGACTCTAATAAAATCTGTGCCCAAGCATCGCTTCCGCCATTTTCGTACATGTACTGAATTCTTTTCTTCATTGCTTCGTACTGTTCGTCTCTTTCCTGCTCTGCCTGTACAAGATCTTCTTTTGTTTTTTCAATTTCTGCTTCTTTATCTGTAATTTCTCCGGCAAGAATATCAATCTGAGAAAGAACGTCTACTAATTCCTGTTCAGAGGAACTAATCTGTCCCATAATAGCGCCCTTCTGCTCTTCAAGACTATTTGCTCTTGCTTCTGCTTCTGAAAGTTTATTCTGAGTTTCTGATTTCTGAGCCTGTACATCATCTTTTCTTGCAGCGGAAACTGGAAGAATTTGTGTAGCTGCCATAGCAAAAATCAATGACAGACATGCTAATCTTTTTTTCATATTTCTATGTACCTCTCCAATAACAATTTTATACTTACTTTTTTAATATCTGTAACATTTCTGAAACATTTTTCAAACTTCCTGTATATAATAGCATAATTTTTTTTCCTTGGCAAGTGTGAAGTTGGGATTTTTTAAATTTGTATTACAAATTATTTCCCGTTTTTTCAATCTTTTCTTCGGTTTTTCGGGGATTTATGATATGATAAAACTATGGAATTGTTACAAATTTTTAAAGAACAAAATTACGATATGAAAGGAGAACCATGAAACGAAAACTAAATGAAATTATCTATACCATATCCAGATACACGGAAATCGTTTTATCTGCGGTAATGCTTCTGGTAATTATTACATTAATTATTCCCATGCTTTATAATTTTATCCGTATTCCGCTTTTGGATATCAGTCCGGAACAATTTACCGAATTTTTAGGAAATGCGCTGACACTTCTCATTGGCGTAGAATTCGTAAAGATGCTGGCAAAGCATACGGCTGAAAATCTTCTGGAGGTTTTAATGTTTGCCATTGCAAGGCAAATGGTAGTCGAACACCTTAATATGGTAGAAACACTTATCGGCGTTGTCGCTATTGCCGTTATCTTTGCAATTCGTAAATATTTGCTTTTAAAAGCTCCGGAAAATAAGGAAAAAACTTACGATAAACTTTAGAAAGAGCTGTCACATTAAGAGCAATCAGAGATATCTATACATTTTTAGCGAATTTGTCGAGCACGCTTTGAGATTACAAGCTCAAAGTGAGCGCAGACTGAGCGCAAAATGTATAGATATTCTCGATGCGACTTAAAATGACAGCTTCTTTACATTAACAGAATAATTTTGTTGCCGCTTTAATCAGATACTCGGTATCTTTTACTCCCACTGTTTCATAAGGAGAGTGCATTGCAAGCTGTGGAAGTCCGATATCCACTGCATTTAAAGCAACCTTTGTGTTGGAAATATTTCCAAGTGTAGAGCCGCCTAAAATATCAGAGCGATTTGTAAATGTCTGGAAAGGTACTTCCGCTTCATTACATAAATCTTTAAACATTGCTGCTGAAACACCGTCTGTACAATATTTCTGATTTGCGCTGTGCTTAATTACAATTCCTTCATTTAAGTATGGGCGATTTACAGGGTCTGCCTTTTCTGTATAGTTTGGATGAACTGCATGAGCATTGTCAGCAGAAACCATAAAGCTGTTGGCAAGATATCTTAAATAATCTTCATAATCCTGTCCCAGAGCCTGATTTGCACGAACCAGCACATCATATAAGAAAGTAGACGCCGCACCCTGTTTTGTACCGCTTCCCACTTCTTCATTGTCAAGTACACAATGTACTGCAATGTATTCTTTCTTTTCTCCTGCCAGAAAACCTTTCAAGGATGAAAATGCACACTGCAAATCATCTAATCTTCCGATAGAAACATATTCTTCATTTGCTCCCCACACAGAACCTTTTTCTCTGTTGTAGAGGAATAAGTCATGGCCTAAGATATTTTCTTCTTTTACATCTGCTGCTTCGGCAATAGTTTTCATGAAGGTATCTTTTGCAGCAATATCACCGAATAACGGAAGTAAATCCTTCTGTGCATTGTATTTGTATCCGTCATTTACTTCTCTGTTCATGTGAATGGCAAGATTTGGAATCATCAGTAAATCTCTGTCTACGTCAACCAGCTTTGTCACCAGTTTTCCGTCTTCTTTGACAATTACACGGCCTGCTACGGAAAGCGGACGGTCAAACCAAGGAGCACAAATCATACCGCCGTAACGCTCTACGTTTAATTTCACGTATTTGTTGTCCACTGTCATTTCCGGATTTTCTTTAATTTTAAAGCATGGAGAGTCGCTGTGACTTGCCATAATGCGGAAGCCTTTTGCTTCTCCTTCCGGTACGGAAAATGCAATCAGAGAAGAGTCGTTTCTTGTCACATAATAATTTCCGCCCTTTTTAATTTCCCATTTATCAGCTTCTTTTAATTCTGTATAACCTTCTTTTTCCAGCATTTCTTTCATGGAAGCCACTGCATGAAAACAAGTTGGGCTGTTTTCGATAAACTGAATAAGTTCTTTTGCTGTTTCCTGATACATATTTTTTCCTCCTTATCTTATATACAGAGTGCCCGTACTCCTCAGAGCCGGGCACTGTTGTTCTTATTTGTTTTTAGAACGTTTTGCAATAATTGGCATGATAAATCCAAGTCCGATTAATACGAATGGAGTTACAATGTTCATTACTAACTGGAATGGATCTTCTGAGTAAATACCTGTGATACAAGCAAATGCTGTAAACGCAAAGCACCATACACCAAAGATAATACCAACTGTTTTATTCTTAACAAAACGATATTCTGCATGGAATTTATCTCCTGCTTTTTTCAGTGCAATATATGCAACGAATACCCAGAGGTAACGCAGAGGCATACATACAGAGTTTACTTTTACAAGCCATTTTACCAACACGTCTACACTTTCGATACCGAATGCAGGAACAATAATCAGTAAGGATACGATAACCATAACTAATTTATGTCCGTTTGTATATGTGCCGTGTTTGTTCTGTTTAAACAGAGCTTTTGGAATGTAATTTTCATCAGCGCTGTCTAAGAGCATACGCAGAGGTGCGTCAATAGACAGAATTAATACGGCAAACTGTCCGATTAAGTTTGTCAACGCATAAACTACTACGAAGAAATCACCTACATGGTAATATTCACCTAATTTCTGGAATGCGTAGTAAGCGCCGTTTGTCATAAGGTCCGGTGGGATATTGTTGGAGTCAAACATCATTCCTAATGAGATTGTTCCCAATACCGCACATACAGTAACCATGATGGCAAGTGTAATCATACCTCTTGAGAAGTCCTTTGCAGGATTTTTCATCTTATTTACATAAGGTGAAATCTTCTCACATCCGCCTACGGCAAATACCAGAATAGACAGGTTCAGGAAGAACTTACTGTCAAATGTAGGCATGAAGGTTTCTACTGACCATTCAATGTCCATTACGTCTGCTCCTGTAATTGCAGGTGCAGCAATCATCATAATGATGAAAAGAATAGACATGATAAACATTGTAGAGCCTGCAAGAGATGTCAGTTTGTTTAAAACGCCAATTCCCTTAGATGCAACCCACACAGCAAACAGGAATAATGCAAGACAGATAACTGCCATTAACTTTACATCCATCTGACTGATACGTGCATCTCTGAAGATTGCCCAGCTTGTTGCAATAACTGCGCCGTTTGGCTTCTGTGAAATATATGGCATATGCACAATCCAGTAGGTCCATCCTGCCAGATAAGCCATTCTAGGTCCGATTGTTTCCAAAATCCAGGAGCTTACACCGCCGCCTGCTTCTTTGAAAGCACTCCCCATTTCACCAACCATTAACGCATATGGTACAAAATAAATGGCAAAAATTAATGCCCATGAAACAATTGCTTTTAATCCGCCGTATTCAGAAAAGCCGTTAATAACATTTCCAAATCCCCATACTGTTGAAAAGGCCATAAAAGCAAGGCTGTACCACATGATTTTCTTTTCGCTTTTGTGGTTATTCATCACTTCTTCTCCTTGTTTCTAATAATTTTTTAGCGATTTCTCATTATACCTTTAAAAGCGTCAAATTTTTGTCAAATTTTATTTTCTAATAATCCCATGGCTATTTTCTCAGGAGTAATGGGCGTTTCTTTTATGCGGAGTCCCACAGCATTGTAAACTGCATTGGCAATAGCCGGACACGGAGTATTGATAACGATTTCTCCTATGGATTTTGCCCCGAACGGATGTGATTTTTCATAGCTTGGAGCAAATTCCACACGAATTTTCTTTACATCCTGTCGACATGGAATTTTATACTGCATAAAGGAATTATTTCGCATCTGTCCTTTTTCGTTATACTGGATATCTTCGTATAAAGCCATTCCAATCCCCTGTGCAAGACCGCCCTCTGTCTGTACTCTGGCAAGATTTGGATTGACAGGTGTTCCGCAGTCTACCACTGCCACGTAGTCTACCACTTCAATGCTTCCTGTCTCTTTATCAATCTCTACCTCTGCCATACCTGCCATAAACGGCGGCGGAGAAATTTTGGAGGAGCGGTTGACTGTTACATGAAGGGACTGATTATTTCCGCAAGTTCCTTTTACCGCAATCTCCTCTTTGGAAACTTCTCTTTCTCCATCCAGCGTATAAACTCTCTGTCCGTCAAATTCTGTTTCCTGTACGGGAACGCCTAAAATCTCTGCTCCGATTTCCTTGATTTTCTCACGAAGCTCTTTACAGGCATCTGCCACTGCCATTCCCGTAACATAGGTGGTTGCAGAAGCATAAGAGCCGGAGTCGTAAGGAGAAATATCTGTATCTACGCCGAATACCACGATATTTTCCAGCTTTGTCTCTAAAATATCAGCCGCCATCTGTGCCAGAATAGTATCACAGCCTGTTCCCATGTCCGTAGCTCCAAGGCTTAACGTATAGGAAGCATCCTCTCCCAGCTTGATAGTTGCACCGCCTACGTCAACGCCTGCAATGGCTGAACCCTGCATAGCAAGAGCCGCCCCTACTCCACGAATTTTTCCGTCCCTTGTCTCATAGCAGGGATATTTTTTGTCCCAGCCTATCATTTCTTTTGCTTTTTCAATACATTTATCCAAGGTACAGCTTGTAACCACAGGACTTCCGTCATATCCTACAAAAGCGTCTCCTTCTCTTGACACGTTTAACTCTCGAAAAGTAATGGGATTCATGCCAATTTTTTCTGCCAGCTCATCAATGGCTGACTCTACCGCAAAAATCCCCTGTGTTGCACCATATCCACGATATGCTCCTGCTGACATGTGATTTGTATATACCACATCATAAGTAAAGCGATATGCCTGTGTATTTCGGTACAGGCCCAGCGGTTTATGAGCGGATAAGCCTACGGTTGTAGATCCATGCTCTCCGTAAGCTCCTGTATTGGAAAGCGTATAAATGTCAATGGCTCTTAACAAGCCCTTTTCATCTGCTCCCAAACGCACTTTCACTTCCATCTCATGACGGGGAGAGGAACAAATCTGAGACTCATAGCGGGAGAAAATCATTTTAGCCGGCTTTCCTGTTTTTAAGGTCACAATCGCCGGATATACCTCTGCCACAGAAGTCTGCTTTGCTCCAAATCCTCCTCCGATACGTGGTTTTATTACTCTTACCTTAGATGCGCCGATACCCAGCGCTCTTCCTAAAATTCTTCTTATATGGAAAGGAACCTGTGTGGACGCCACGACATTCAATCTGCCAAAATGGTCCAAATACGTATAGGCACGGAAGGTTTCCATCATCGCCTGCTGATTTGCTTTTGTATGATACGTTCCCTCTACCACATATTTACATTCCTTTAAAAGAGCTTCCACATCGCCTTTGCTTTCCACACCGGATGCACAGAGATTGCGGTGATTGTCTGCACCCACAGGAACCTTTGCCTCCCAGTTTTCTTCCGGATGTATGAGAATTTCGCAGTCCTTTGCTTTATGGAAATCCAATACAGGCTCTAAAATCTCATATTTTACTTTGATGAGTTTTAAAGCCTTGTCCACAGCTTTCTCGTTTTCCCCTGCTACAATGGCTACGGCATCTCCCACAAATCTTAAATGCTTATCCAAAATCAAACGGTCATAAGGACTTAATTCAGGATAAGTCTGTCCCGCCATGGTAAAACGCTCTTGAGGTACGTCCTCATAAGTGAGAATACAGGCAATTCCCGGAACTTTCTTGGCTGTATCTGTTTTTATTTCTTCTATCATGGCATGTGCGTGAGGGCTTCGCAACACCTTGACAATCAGACAATCCGCCGGAGCGATATCATCTGTATAAACCGGCTGCCCCGTAACCAACGCCTTTGCATCTTTTTTCTGTACAGATTGATTTACATAACTCATGCTTCTTTTTTGCCCCCTTTCTTATATTTCAAAAATTTCAAAATACTTCTGGTCTGTCCCACAAATCCGGAACAGCGACAGAGATTTCCTGCCAGATATTCCAAAATTTCTTCTTCTGTTGGCTCTTCGATTTCTTCCAACATGGCAAATACATTCATAATAAAGCCAGGATTGCAAAATCCGCACTGCTCTGCGCCTTCATTTGCAAGAAAATCTCCGAATTCTTCGGCTTCCTTCTGCATTCCCTCTAAAGTAACAATTTCCTGTCCGTCTGCCTGTACCGCCAATATGGAGCAGGAAAGCACAGACTTTTTATTCATCAAAACCGTACATAAGCCGCAGTTTGCTGTCTCACAACCTCTTTTTACACTGTAACAGCCCTGTTCTCTTAAAAAATCCAAAAGTATGGTATCTGCCTCTGCTTCTGCCTTTATTTCTTTTCCGTTTAGCTTAAATTTAATTTCCATTTTCCCCTCCTGCTTTTAACAGCGCTCTTTTTACCAAAACCTGAACAAGAAGACTTCTGTATTCCTTGGAAGCTCTCATATTTCCTGCTGTTCTCACCTGCTCTTTTGCAAAAAGGGCAAAGTCGCAGGCTGCCTTTTCTTTTTCTGAAGCTTCCATACTCAGAAATCCTTTTAAAATATTTTCCTTATCCTCCACCAGTTTTGCTCTGAAAGGGCAAGCTCCCACTGCCACTTTTACATTTCCGTCTTCCTCTATGGAAACTGCACAGGTCAGTACAGGAAAATCGGTACTGCTGTTCCTCTGGCTGATATATGCCATGCGAGCAGGCTTTTTCTTTACAATCAAACGCACCAAAATATCTCTGTCCGGCTTTTCTGCTGCAAATTCTTTTAAAGAGATACGGCCTCTTTTGTAAAGCTCCACTTCTGTATCCATTGCCAAAAACATGGTGAGCACATCGGAAAATCCGTATCTGCCGAAAATACTTCCTCCTACGGTAGCACGATTTCGAAACTGTACCCCTACAATATGGCGAAGACTTTCCTTCATTGCACCGTTTGTATACGCTGCCAGCCCTTTATGTACTTCCAGCTCTCTTAAAGAAGTCATTGCCCCGATTTGAAATTCCTCTTCTGTTTCTTTAATTTCATTCAGTCCCAGCTTTGATAAATCAATGGCTGTTCCTACATTTCTGTTTCCCATTTTCAGCCATAACATTCCTCCTAAAATACAGGAGGACTTTTTCTGGTTCAGCTCATACGCTTCTTCCAGACTCTCAGGTCTTACATAATTTTTAATCTTTAACATGTCTGCTCCTTCATCATAATAAAAAGCACCGCCTGCGCAGTGCTCCCCTTGTTGTGTTTCCCTTGAATTCAGTATAACATGGGCATTTTACAAGAAGCAAGCTTTTTCTCTTTCCTTTTTCTCAAATTCGTATTAAAATCAAGGTACAGATAACCATGAAGGAGAACAAAGGAAATGAAACATCAAACAGATTTAGGAAAAGACCGAATTCCCATTCTGGTTTTAAAGCTGGCAATTCCTTCTATGATTGCGCAGTTTGTCACTGTTTTATACAGTATCATTGACCGAATGTTTATTGGAAATATTAAAGAAATCGGCGATGCCGCCCTTGCAGGTGTAGGCGTGTGCGGTCCTATTGTCACACTCTTAACCTCGTTTGGTACGCTGATTGGCTTAGGCGGCTCTATCCTGATGTCTATGCGTATGGGCGCAGGAAGAAAAAAGCAGGCAGAGTCTATTCTTGCCCACAGCTTTGCCATGCTGGTTCTTTTTTCCGCTGTACTGACTATACTGTTTTTAGTAAGTAAAAAATATCTGCTCAACTGGTTCGGCGCAAGCCCCGTAACCTTCCCTTATGCAGATGCTTACCTTACTATTTATACTGCGGGAACGTTTTTTGCTCTTATGGCTATTGGGCTGAATTATTTTATTACCTGTCAGGGCTTCCCTGCCGTTGGAATGATTACCGTTTTAATCGGCGCCGTTACTAATATTATATTAGACCCGATTTTCATCTTCCTGTTGGATATGAAGGTTGCCGGAGCTGCCATTGCTACGGTTATTGCACAATTTGCATCCTGTGCCTTTGCCTTTTGCTTTTTAATCGGCAAGAAAGTACCGATTAGAATTACGTTATTGAAAAAACAATCTTTTTCACCTGTGATTGTGCAAAAGATTTTGACACTGGGGATTTCACCCTTTTTAATCCTTGCCACAGACAGTGTAATTATCATTGTTCTAAACTCGGTTCTGCAAAAATTCGGCGGACCTTCGGAGGGCGATATTTTAATCACCTGTGCCACCATTGTACAGAGCTTTATGATGCTGATTACCGGTCCTATGCTGGGAATTTCCAGCGGTACACAGGCAATTTTAAGCTATAATTACGGAGCAAAAGAAATCAAACGAGTAAAAAAAGCAGAAAAATATATTTTAATTCTCTGCCTTTGCTTTACTACTCTTATGTTTGTGCTTTCCCGTATTGTACCTCAGTATTTCATCCACATTTTCACCAAAGACCCCTTGCAGCTTGAGCTTTGTACATGGGGCATCGGAGTATTCACTTTAATGATTATTCCTCTTAGCTTTCAATATGTATTTGTGGATGGCTTCACAGCCCTTGGAAGAAGCAAGACAGCCCTGTTCCTTTCTCTTTCCAGAAAAGGCAACTATATGCTTTTCACCATCCTTCTTCCTATTTTCTTTGGGGCAAGAAGTGCGTTTTATGCACAGCCTATTGCAGATGGGATTGCCGCTGTTATGGCAACAGTCGGCTTTCTTCTGATATTTAACAAGCACTTAGAAAAACGTGCAAATTCATAACACAGGAGGTTTTGTCTATGAAAAAATTTTTACTTGTATTACTTGCAGCAACAGCCACCTTATCTTTTACAGGATGTCAAAAAGAAGATAATTCTCAAAAAGCAGAAGAAGCCGAGCTTGATGCGGTTTCCTCCTCCTTAAGCGGAACATTAGTAAAATACACCGGTACAGAAATATCCATTGAAACTTCAGAAGGTGAAACTCTGTCCTTCGATAATTGTGAAAAAGCACAGCTTGATTTGGAAAACGGAATTGTTCCCGGAAATGAAGTAACCCTTATGTATGTAGGCGCTATTGAAGATACGGATACCAGCAAGGTAAAAGTAAGAAAAATCACTGCCACAGAAGACAATTCCAGCATTCTGGCTCTGGCAAAAAAGGCAGAGGAAAGTATTCCAAACAGTATGGGCTCTCCGGTTGTCTTAGAAGAAGACGACAAGGACGACGAGGAAGATAATAAACAGCAAGAGACAGAAAAACAGGACGATAAAAAAGAAAAGCCTGATGAAAAAGTCCCTCCAAAAGAAAATGACAAAAAAGATGACAACGAAGAAGATGAGAAGGAAAAACCCGATGACAGCGAATTTGCTGTGGGAGACTCCAAGGAAACCACCATTGCCAGCAGTGTGTATGTTCGTTCAGAGCCAAAAAGCGGCTCCGAAATTCTGGGCACTTTATATACGGATGCTGCCGTAACTATCACAAACGTAGACGGAAGCGGCTGGTATGAGGTCGATTTTGAAGGACAGAAAGGATATATCTGGAAAGATTATGTAAACTAAAAAGCAATTTTCAATGAAATAAAATAGCTATACATTTTATCTAATTTGTCGAGCACAGTTTGAGATTATAAACTCAAAGTGGCATAGACCGCATAAAATGTATAGCTATTCTTAATTGTTGTTTAATATGACAGTTTTAAACTTCATATTATCATTCTGAAAGTATTCCCTCAGCAAGTGTCTCTACGCCATCTACTGTGCGAACACCGCTGGCAAAAATTTCATTTAACATAACGGGAATGACTTTGTTATTTTTCACTGCATTCATTTCTGCAAACATCTCGTCCTGCAAAAATAAATCCATCTTTTCTTCTTTTATCAATTCCTCATCATCGTCCAAATACGGCGTATAAGTAATAAACAGTACGTCCGGATTTATCTCGGCAACTTCCTCTGCCGTCATCACTGCACTCTCCTGCTTTGCAAGAGTTCCGCCAATCTGATTTACCATATCTCCCGCAAGACTGTCCGCACCGTAATTGATAAACCCGTCTATTCCCTTTTCCAAAATCAAAACGGAAGTCTTTTTTTCCGTCTTCTCGACTTTTTTCTTAATTTCTTTTACCTTATCCTTCATAGACTTTACAAGCTCATTCGCTTTTTCTTCTACCTGAAAGATTTTTCCTATATTTTCAACATCCTGATATTCATTTTCCAGCGTATCTTTTTCAGATGCCGTATTCGTATTGATATAAACGTTCACATTCTGGTCCAGCCATTCCTGCGGCTCTCCCAATGTGCTTTCCTCAAAATAAGAAACCCATGAGAAAATCATATCCGGCTCTTCTGCTGTAATTGTTTCTTTAGAAGGTGTAAACTCCTCCAGATTTTTCAGCTTGCCAAAAGCCTCCTGATATTCTTCTAAAATAGGCTGCTCTATTCCTGCTACTGCCGCAATTTTATCTTCCAGACCAAGGGCTAACATCGTTTCTACATTTCCCTGATAAACCGCCACCACCTTTTCAGGCTGTTTTTCATAGACAGTTTCATATTCCTTGCCATCCGGACCTTTCGTTTTGATTGTCAAAGGATAATAAGATTTCTTGTCCTTTTGTGCTGCTTTGGCTTCTTTAGGTTTGTTCTTATCCTCTTTACTTGCAACAGCTTCTTTATTTTCCCTGCCGCTTTTGTCAGAGGTGTTGCTGTAACATGTTCCTACGCCTATTGCCACAGCAATCGTAAGCGCCCCCGCAACCAGCCATTTCTTTGTCTTCTGTTCCATCTTCGTCTCCTCTATAAAATCTCAATTCCGGCTTTTTTACATGCTGTCAGGGTTTCTTCATCCCAAATAGACGCCTGAACCTCTCCTACATGTACTTTTCCCAGAAACAGCATACAAATTCTGGACTGACCGATACCGCCGCCTATGGTAAGAGGCAACTCTCCGTTTAAAAGCATTTTATGGAAAGGAAGATTTCTTCTCTCGTCACAGCCTGCCTTTTTTAATTGTTCATCTAAAGATTTTTCGTCTACACGAATACCCATAGAAGAAATTTCCAGCGCACACTGTAAAGGCTCATGCCAGAATAAAATATCACAGTTTAATTTCCAGTCATCATAATCCGGCGCTCTGCCGTCATGCTTTTCTCCGGATGCCAGCACATCCCCAATCTGCATAATACAAACTGTTTTGTGCTCCTTTGTATAAACCTGTTCCCTCTCTTTTGGTGTCAAAGACGGATATAAATCCTCCAACTCCTGAGTGGTGATAAATGCCACGTCACGACAAAGCTCTGTGTCCAAATTCTCATACTGATATTTGATTTCATCCAACGCATTGCAGATTGTACCTACAATACGCTGTACCGTACTTTTTAAATAATCCAAAGTGCGTTCTTCTCTTGTAATAATTTTTTCCCAATCCCACTGGTCAACATAGATAGAATGAAGATTATCCAGCTCTTCATCTCTGCGGATTGCGTTCATGTCTGTCAAAAGTCCTTTTCCCACATGAAAATCATAATGGTACAGCGCCATACGTTTCCATTTTGCCAGAGAATGAACTACCTGTGCCGTAGTTCCTGCGTCAGGAATATCGAAATTTACCGGACGCTCCACGCCATTTAAGTCATCATTTAATCCCATAGCCGGGTCAACAAACAAAGGCGCTGTTACCCTTTTTAACTTTAATGCCATACACAGCTTTTTCTGCATAAGATTTTTAATTGCTCCGATTGCCTCCTGTGTTTCGTATCTGGATAAGCATGAATGATAGTCTTTCGGTATGATTACTGTTCCCATTTACTTTCCTCCGTCAAATATTATGTGTTTTATTCTAGTACAAAACCTTCGGAATGTAAACATAAATAACATTCAAGTTCTTATTGGTTTGAACTTCTTAGCAAAATATGGTATCCTAATATCAGTATATTTTTGAAGGAAGGAGTCGCTACATGAAAATACAGGAATCTGCTGAAAACTATTTGGAAACCATTCTCGTTATCAGCAAACGCAAGCCTCAGGTTCGCTCTATTGATATCGCAAATGAATTGTCCTTTTCCAAGCCAAGTGTCAGCGTTGCCATGAAAAATCTCCGCCTAAACGGATACATCAATGTCAATCAGGAAGGCTATATCACCCTGACCGAGTCCGGGCTTGCCATTGCAGAAAAAATATATGAGCGCCACGAGCTTTTAAGTACATGGCTGATAAAACTGGGCGTAGCTCCTGAAACAGCTTCTGAGGATGCCTGCCGTATGGAACATGTCATCAGTACAGAAAGCTTTCTTGCAATTAAACAACATACACAAAGCATGGCAAAAAGACATAAAAATGAAAATTAAATAGGCATCATAATGTCTACTATGCAAAAGAACAACAGCTATCAGCAATTTCGTTGATAGCTGTTGTTCTTTTATTTCTTATTCTTCTCCATCTGCTCCGCTACTTTTTTCTTAATCCCATTCATTTTCTGATAGGTTTCTCCAAGGCTTTGCTGTGTTTTGTTAATAATATTCACATACTCGGCGATTTTATACTGCACTTCTGAGACAGCATCTCTTACGCCTTCATAATCTGCCTCTGAGCCGATGTTTCGTTCTGCTTCCTGCAGCTTTTCTTTTAAATCCTGATTTTCGGTACGAAGTCTTAATACTTCTCTGCCCAGTTTTTCTTTCAGCACTCTCTTTTCTGCTTCCAGTCTTGCCACATCCGAATGAACTGCTTTATACTGCTCTTCTAATTTTTCCAAATCTTCTTTTAACTTTGCATTTTCTGTTTCATATTCCTCAAGCTTTGCTCCATTTTCTTCTATAAGAGTAGCTTCATTCGCTTCCTTTTGTACCAAAAGCGTCTCCAGCTCGTGAATTCTTGCCTTGTAGTTTGCGGCAGCTTCCTCGCTTTCCTTTTTTAAGCAAAAAATTTGCTCGTTCATGCTTTCTACGTATTCAATAACTTCATCACGTCTGTAACCTCCCACCGAGGTTCTGAATGTAATTTCATTCTCCATGTATATTCTCCCCTTTATGTATAAAATTAAAATTTTCTCCCCTGCATCTTTTATTATCTTATCACGTATTTTATAATTCTTCCAGCTTATTTCATAGAAAATCCATATCTTTTTTTCGTTTTTTAAATTTTTTTCAAAAAAGGTATTGACATTTCTAAACTTATACCCTATAATCAGTTTTGTTGCTGAGGCAGTCAGCTAACAAATGTGCGTTTAGCTCAGCTGGATAGAGCGTTTGGCTACGGACCAAAAGGTCGGGGGTTCGAATCCTCTAACGCACGTAAATCCCTTACATCTTAGGATGTAAGGGATTTTTTTGTTTCATAGGAAATTGCGCAACAGCACAATCTTTTTTATATCTGACTTTATTATAAAAATTATTTTCAATGAAAGGATTTTAATATGTTTACTTCACAGCAGCTCAGACAACAGCTTTCTTCCATTCACCGGAAAAGCTACCCTGCCTACAAGACCTTAAAAGGCATTTACGATTTCAAGCACTTTCTTCTTTCCATAGACCATGTGCAGGGAGACCCCTTTGCTTCCCCTTCTCATTTAAGTATTCAGGTTCCGGCAAAAATTGCTGCTTTCCCTGCCTTCTGCTTTTCTGCAAAAAACATACGGATTGCTGTGCAGGATTATATTTTGCGAAAATTTTCCCAGCAGCTTTCCATCTATAATTTTAAAGCAAAAGGCTCCGGCAAAAGCGGTTCTATCTCCACCTCTGTCTGCGGACAGAAGGTCTTAGAGCGCACTGCCTGTGAAATAAGCTCCGACTTTGTTACGGTTCGTTTTACTGTGGGATTTCCTGCCAACGGAAGAACCATCAATGCTTTTGAACTGGAAAAAATCCTTTTTGAATTTCTTCCTTCCTGTGTGGAAAAATCACTGCTTTATAAAAATCTTTCCCCAAAAGCTGTGGAAAGCGTTGTCTTCCTTGCCGAAGACCAGGAATTTCTGCGACAGGAATTAAAAAAGCATCAGCTTGTTGCCTTTGTTGCCAATCATTCAATCCTCCCAAGAGAAAGCGGTATTTCCCAAAAACCAATGAAAAATGCAGTTCCATTTCAATCTCCCGCTTCATTGGAAACGGAAATTATGCTTCCCCATAGAGGCAAAATAAAAGGAATGGCAATCCCTCAGGGTATTACTCTGATTGCAGGCGGCGGCTACCACGGAAAATCTACTCTTTTGACAGCCCTTGAAGACGGCGTATACAATCATATTGCCGGAGACGGCAGAGAATTTGTCCTTACAGACTCCTCCGCTGTAAAGCTGCGTGCAGAAGACGGGCGTTTCATTAAAGACGTAGACATATCCTTGTTTATCAACGACTTGCCTAACGGGAAAGATACCCATTGTTTTTCAACCTTGGATGCCAGCGGCAGCACCTCACAGGCTGCCGGAATTGTAGAAGGTATGGAAGCCGGAAGCACCTTATTTTTACTGGACGAAGACACCTCTGCTACGAATTTCATGGTACGAGATGGGTTTATGCAGCAGGTTATCAGCCGTGACAAAGAACCCATCACTCCGTTTTTAGAACGAGCGCCTCAATTATTTTCAAAAGCAGGTATTTCTACTATATTAGTAGCCGGTAGCTCAGGGGCTTTCTTTCATATTGCAGATACTGTTATTCAAATGGACCGTTATCAGGCTCTGGATATTACAGAAAAGGTCAAAAAGCTTTGTTCGGACTATCCGCTGCCCCCATCATCGGTACCGAGTTTTTATATGCCGTCTTCTAAACGTGTTATGAGCAGTACGAAAAAAGCCTCATATAAAGATTTTAAAATGAAATGTCATGGCAAAGACAGTTTTTCCATTGGAAAAGACACTGTTGACTTAAGATATATTGAACAGCTCACAGATAAGGAGCAGACTGCTGCTTTAGGAGAATTGCTAAGATATGCTCAAGAATATCTGGTTGACGGAAAACGCACAATTTCTGAAATTATATCTGTTTTGCAAAACAAGATAGAAAAAGACGGATTTTCTGCATTTTTCGGCAATTCCTATATCCCCTGCGGTCTGGCAGTTCCACGTATTCAGGAAATCTTTTCCTGCTTTAACCGCTATCGAAGACCGTAATTCCAAAAAAGGAGTTGTCCATTTAAACATTATCACAAATATTTCTGGATAACGTTTAAAGTGACAACTCCTTCTTCTTTAGATTTCACATTTTTTCAAAATTCCCAGCCCCATAGGATAAGGTCCTGTATGTACGCCAATGGTTGCCCCGATTTGCATGGTTTCCCATGTTTCAATATGGTATCCTTTCTCCTTCAGGCTTTTTCTTAAATCTTCCTGAAAGGTTTCAAATTCCGGCACCATTAGCCCCACTCCTGTAACAAGTGTATATTCATTCAAATCTATTTTTTCTTTTTCTATATAATCTAAAAATTTTTCTATAATCTTATGCAAAGATTTTTTTCTTCCTCTGCAAAGCTCCGTAGAGCCAAGCTCTGCATTACAAAAGCGAAGAATTGGCTTAATATTCAGCATACTTCCTGCCAGACAGGCTGCTTTTCCTATTCTTCCCCCATGCTCCAAATATTTTAAATCCTTTGTAGTAAAAAAGATTTGTCCCGTATGTCTGATTTTTTTCAGAGCTTCCACTGCTGTTTCCAAATCTGCATCCTGATTTCTGAGCTTCACTGCTTCTTTCACGAAAAGTCCCTGCAATGCTGTAACAAGCTGAGAGTTTACAACTTCTATTTTCGCCTGTGGAAATTCCTCTTCCACTTCTTCTTTGGCAGTAACTGCCGACTGCATGGAACCGCTGAAATTCTTGGTAAGGCATATACAGAGAACCGGCAGTCCTTTTTTCACCACCGGAAGGAAGGCGTCTATATAATCCTGTACAGAGGGCATGGATGTCTTTGGATAGCAGTCGGGATTATCTGCCATCTTCTGATAAAATTCTGTAATTCCTGCCTCTTTACCCTCTTTTAAATAATTCTCTCCGTCAAAAGAAACATAAAAGGATACGACTGTAACTTCTTCTTGCGCTGTATAGCTCTCCGGCAAATCACAGGAGCTGTCTGTAACAATTCCAAATTTCATTTTCTTTCAGCCTTTCTTGCTTTTCCTATTTTATTCTGATATTATTCCATTAAATGTTACAATTGTAACATTATGTATTCTTTAAGACAATATCTGAAAACCCAACTGTGACAAAAAGGAGGTTTTTGTTTCATGGAAACGAAAGAGTTTACCAAAAACTGTATTATGGATGCACTGATACAGCTTATGCACACAAAAGATTACAACGACATTACCATCACCGATATTACAAAGCGTGCCGGCGTATCCCGCATGTCTTATTATCGCAACTATAAGTCAAAAGACGATATTCTGCTGGATTATATGTATCGAATTTTAAAGGAATATGTGGAAGATTTAAAAGACCCTGCTTTTTCTTCTAATTTTCAGACCTATGAACATATTTTAAGCAGTATGAAATATCTCCAGAAATACAAGGATTACGTTCTTTGCATCACGCAGGCAAATCGCTCCCAAATTCTTCTATACGGGCTGGATTTGTATATGTTAGAAGTAACCCAGACACAAAACACCTCTTCATTGGAGCGATACGAGCTCTACTATTATTCCGGCGCACTGTATAATATCTTTATGCACTGGTTACAGGAAGATATGAAAGAAGACGCAGAGGTCATCGCTTCGCTCATTTATAACCATATTAAAAATCATCGTTTTTGCGAAATTCATAAAAAAGAAGAAAAGCCCACAAAATGATTGACTTCTTTTTCCCAACAGTGATAGAGTTATTCCAGCCCATACCAGCTGGAAGGAAGAATTCCCTTAGGACAGGCAATTTTATATGGTTTGCAGCATGTTATGGCTATGTTTGTGGGGAATTTAACGCCTGTTCTGTTGATTACCGGTGCATGTGCTCTGGACGGGGGACTTCAGCTTCAAATCATTCAAAATGCCATGCTGATGGCAGGGCTTATCACACTGTTACAGATTTTTACAATCGGACCGGTTGGCGCAAAGCTTCCTATTGTAATGGGAACAAGTTCTGGTTTTATCGGAGTGTGCAGCGGCGTAGCATCTACCATGGGACAGGGAATTGTCACCTATGGCGCTATTATTTTCGCCAGTTTTATCGGTGGATTGTTTGAGACTGTATTAGGATTTTTCCTCAAACCTCTTCGCCGTTTCTTCCCTTCACTGGTAACGGGAACCGTAGTAATGGCAATCGGACTTTCTTTGATTTCTGTTGGAATTAACTCCTTTGGGGGCGGAAATAATAATGGAGATTTCGGTTCTCTTCCTAACCTTTTTGTAGGAACTGTGGTTCTCGTAACCATTATTCTGTTAAAGCATTTTACCAAAGGTGTTACCAGTACGGCATCTATTTTAATCGGAATTATTGTAGGATATATTGTGTGCGGAATTATGGGAATAATTTTGCCCACAACCTATCAGTATATTGACCCAAATACACAGGAAACCGTCACAAAAACCTGCTCTTGGGTTCTTGATTTTTCAAAGGTAAGCGATGCAAGCTGGTTTGCAGTTCCTGCATTTATGCCTTTCGGGTTCAGCAAGGATATGATTGACCTTCGTGCTATCATTCCGATTGTGATTATGTTTATTGTAACAGCTGTGGAGACAGTTGGAGACACTTCCGCTATTACAGAAGGCGGTCTTGCAAGAGAAGCAACTGACAAGGAGCTGTCAGGTTCTGTAATCTGTGACGGTCTTGGCTCTTCTATCGCTGCATTCTTTGGCGTACTTCCTAATACATCCTTCAGCCAGAATGTCGGCTTGATTGCCATGACGAAGATTGTCAACCTCTTTGCCATTTCAACCGGAGCTATTTTTCTGGTGCTTTGCGGATTATTCCCGAAGCTGGCGGCAATTATACAAATGATGCCTCAAAGTGTACTGGGCGGCGCTGCTGTGATGATGTTTGCCTCTATTGTTGTCAGTGGAATTCAGCTTGTAACAAAAGACGGTGTAAGCAACCGTACGGTAACAATCGTATCTGTGGCTTTAGGTCTGGGATATGGTCTGGGAGCAAATACAGAAGTGCTTTCTAATTTACCGCAATTCGTAGAGCTGATTTTTGGCGGTTCAGGAATTGTTCCTGCTGCAATTATCGCTATGATTTTAAACATTGCAATTCCAAAGGATAAGGAAGCTGCATAAATAACAATCAGAAAGTATATATAGGTAAAGGGAGCTGTCATTTTCATGTGATAACTCCCTTTATTATATCTCAAGCAATTATGTATGCAAAAAAATACTTGCAATTTTCGCAAACTATGCTATAATTCTATTTAGTCAAAATGACATGGGCGATTTCCCGAGTGGCCAAAGGGGACAGACTGTAAATCTGCTGGCAACGCCTTCGGTGGTTCGAATCCACCATCGCCCATCATAAAAGACTTGCCGCAGTGGCGGAACAGGCAGACGCACAGGACTTAAAATCCTGCGGGACTTATACTCCCGTACCGGTTCGATTCCGGTCTGCGGCATTACTAAGAAGGCTTCAACCCTTTATAGATTGAGGGGTTGAAGTTTTTCTTTTCCCAAGAAATTGTAATTTCCTTGTATTATATGAATAAATGAGGTTTGCCGTCACTATTGGTAGTAGTGGCGGCATTTTTTCTTTCCCCTATTCTTCCAAAATCCCTCTTACAATAATCGCTCCATGAGACGGCACTTCCAAATGAAGAACTCCTCCTTTACATTCGTGTATCTTCTTCACCAGACTATACCCAAAATCTCCTGTTACCATCAACTGTTTAAATTTCTGTATCTTTGTTCTGGAAATTCCCAGCTCCCACACAGAAATCTCCATATTTTTTGTTTCATTGCCATTATTAATCACAACCATGATTTTTTCTTTTTCCGTAAATCTTCCATAAACAAGCTGTTGATAATCATTGGCAATAAATTTCAAAGAACCTTTTATCAAAGACGGATTTTCTTTGTGAATTCTTATCATGTCTTTGTGGAACTGAATAAGCTCCTTATCTTCTCTGCCCCAAGGATAAGTACGTCTGTTATCCGGATCGGTAAAACCACAGACTCCTGCCTCATCTCCATAATAAATAGTAGGAGCGCCCGGCCATGTCATCTGCATAACGACTGCTTCCCTGAGAACTGCTTTATTCACATTTCGCTCTGCCGCCTCACTGCCTAATTCTCTTACACGCCCCACTACATGGTTGGTTCTTGTAAGAAAACGAGAATGGTCGTGATTGGAAAGCTCATTCATAGCCGTATATAAGGACGGCGCATAGAAACTGGCTCCGTGATAATTCATAGCGCCGATAAAGCTGTCGCTGTTTCCCAGCATCCCTTCCCGATATTCATCACTATGCTTTTCCATTCCTGTCAAAAACCACGTGATAGGCTCCATGAAGGCATCATAATTCATAACCGTATCCCACTGGTCTCCTGTAAGCCACGGTTTTGCATCTCCGTAATGCTCTGCCAGAATAATCGCATTGGGATTTGCCTCTTTTACGTTTCTTCTGAAATCTCTCCAGAACTGATGATTGTATTCCTCGCTATGTCCCAAATCCGCTGCCACATCAAGACGCCATCCATCCACATTATAAGGGGGTGACACCCATTTTCTGGCTACGTGCATAATGTATTCGTAAAGCTTTGGCGACTCCTCATAATTTAGCTTTGGAAGGGTATTGTGTCCCCACCAGCCGTCATATTCGTTGCTTTGGGCATCATGAAAGCGGAAAAAGCTTCGATACGGACTGTCTGTTGCCACATAAGCCCCTTTTTCGTAGCCGCTTTGGTTTTCATATATCCGCTCTCTGTCCAGCCACTTATTAAAAGAACCGCAATGATTAAACACGCCGTCTAAAATAACACGCATGCCCCTTTTATGAATTTCTTCTACCAACCTTGCAAAGAAGGCATTGCTGGCTTCCAGATTTTCCTTTGCAGTAACACGCTGAATGTATTTCGATGCGTGGGCATTTTCTTTATCCCAATCCTGCAAAGGCTCTCCGCCGTCATTTACGATTTTTCCATAATGAGGGTCAATATAATCATAATCCTGAATGTCATATTTATGATTGGAAGGAGATACAAAAATAGGGTTAAAATAGATAACATCAACGCCTAAATCTTGAAGATAATCCAGTTTATCCATAACTCCCTGCAAATCTCCGCCATAGAAATCTCTCACATCCATAGCTCTTGGCGGACAGTTCCAGTCGTCTATCTTCTGTACTTTTTCATCAATATAACAGTATTCGTTGCTTACTACATCATTGGAAGCATCTCCATTGCAAAAACGGTCCACAAAAATCTGGTACATTACCGCTCCCTTTGCCCATTCAGGGGTATGAAAGCCCGGCACTATTCCAAAGGAATAATGCTCGTCAATCTCTTTTGTAATACCCATTTTATTGTAATAGCATTGAATTTTTCCGGAAATAACTTCAAAAAAATAGCGGATGGACTGCGCTCCCAATTTAATATCTGTCCCGTAATAATCAAATCCATCCTTTGTATCTAATAATTTCATTCTCTGGCGAAGATTTCCCGCTACCAGATATACGAAATCCACATTATTGCTTTTTGTTCGAATTCTGATGTTTACTACATCTCCCGGTTCCGGTTCTGCCGGCGTTCTGTAATTTTCTGTCTCATCACTAAAAACTGCACGTTTATTAAAAGCAGGCCGCATATTGGTCACATATTCCTGAATTCTTCTTGTATCTGCCAAGTGTTCGTAATCCATACTGCCATCCTCTCTATATTTATAACGGCTTATATTTGCCGAATTATTGTCTACTATTATTCTATCTTACCCCATAGAGATATACAACTGTTTTTTCTCTATTTTTGTATAGTAAAAACGCCAATCTTTCGATTGGCGTTTTTGGAGAAGGTATTTCTTCTTATGGGGTGTAGCAAAAACTATATAATGTATTGGGGGGTTTTTACAGTTATTATAATACCATGTAGCACACAAAAAGTGTGCACAATCTTACATTTTTTTTACATACTTTTTTGAGCATTTTTAATATGACTGTTTTCTTTTCCCCCGAAAATCATTCAGTATTCTGCATAATTCCTTATGAAAACAAGGCTTCAAACTCGTTTTGGTTGATTTTTTCCTTCTCAATCAAAAGCTCTGCACATTTATGAAGTACGTCTTCGTGCTCTGAAATAATCTCTTTTGCTTTTGCATAAGCTTCATCAATAATACGTTTTACTTCGCTGTCAATAAGCGCTGCTGTCTGCTCTGCATAATTTCTGGTATGCGCCAAGTCTCTGCCGATAAATACCTCATCGTCGTCGCTTCCATAGTTAATCATACCGACTTTGTCAGACATACCGTACTGTGTTACCATAGCCCTTGCCGTCTGTGTTGCCTGCTTAATATCCTGAGATGCTCCTGTTGTCACATCACCGAAAATCATTTCTTCCGCCACTCTGCCGCCAAGAGAAACTACAATATGCTCCAGCATTTTATTCTTGCTGTTGAACATTTCGTCTTTTCCCGGAAGGGGCATGGTATAGCCGGCTGCTCCCATTCCCGTAGGAATAATGGAAATCGTATGCACAGGCTCCATTTCCGGCAGAACGTGGAATAAAATTGCGTGCCCTGCTTCATGGTAAGCGGTAATTTTCTTTTCTTTATCAGAAATCACACGGCTTTTCTTCTCTGCACCAATGCCGGTTTTAATAAATGCCTGACGAACGTCTTTCTGATTGATGAAAAATCTGCCGTCCTTTGCTGTCAAAATTGCAGCTTCATTCATTAAATTCTCTAAATCTGCGCCGGTATAGCCGGCAGTTGTTCTCGCAATTTCTTCTAAATCTACGTCTTCCCCTAAAGGCTTCTTTGCCGCATGCACTTTCAGGATTTCCTCTCTGCCCTTTACGTCAGGTCTTCCCACTCCGACTTTTCTGTCAAAGCGTCCCGGACGAAGAATAGCCGGGTCTAAAATATCTACACGGTTTGTAGCGGACATAACAATAATGCCTTCATTGACACCAAATCCGTCCATCTCTACCAGAAGCTGGTTCAAGGTCTGTTCTCTTTCGTCATGACCGCCGCCCATGCCTGTGCCTCTGCGTCTTGCCACAGCATCGATTTCATCGATAAAGATAATACACGGTGCATTTTTCTTTGCTTCTTCAAATAAATCTCTTACACGGGAAGCGCCCACACCTACAAACATTTCAACAAAATCAGAACCTGAAATCGAAAAGAAAGGAACGCCTGCTTCTCCGGCTACTGCCTTTGCCAAAAGGGTTTTACCTGTTCCCGGAGGGCCTACAAGGAGTACACCTTTTGGAATTCTGGCGCCCACCTTTACATATTTCTGAGGCTCTTTTAAGAAATCTACGATTTCCTCCAGTTCTTCCTTTTCTTCATGCAAGCCTGCTACATCTTTAAACGTCACTTTTCTATCTGTATCCGTAGACATTTTAGCTCTGCTCTTTCCGAAGTTCATCATTTTGGCATTGCTGCCTCCTGACATCTGACGGTTCATCATGCTGATTACAAAGAACAGCATAAATCCTGTCAGCAATAAGGGAATGAGTGAGGACATCCATGTATTGTCTCTTGGCACTTGCCCGACTCTTACATTGTGGACTCCGCCTTCCATAAGGATATCCTGTACCTCTTCTAAGTTAAGAGCGTAGAAATGTTCTTCCTTACCATCTCTTAAACGTATTGTCACCTCACCGGTGGGAACTTCCTCGTTTGGCTGAATAAAAGCCTCTGTAATCTGCTCCTCCTTCACTGCCTGCTGAAATTCCTCCATTGTATAGCTGGAATTCTGGGTTGTCTGGCGAATAATCACACTCCCCACACACAGCACCAGCAGCAGGAGCAACAGTGGTGTTAGCCAGTTTCTTGCCTGCTTATTCACGTTGTCGTTTCTCCTTTCCGGTTATGAAAGCTCAACCACACCAATATATGGAAGATTTCTATATTTCTGTGCATAATCCAATCCGTATCCCACTACAAATTCGTCCGGAATATTAAAGCATACATAATCTACATCTACATTTTTCACTCTGCGTTCCGGTTTATCCAGCAGGGTACAAAGACGAAGGCTGTTTGGCTTTCTCTGTTTTAAGATTTCCAGAAGGTGGCTCAAGGTTCTTCCTGAGTCGATAATATCCTCTACAACCAGAACATCTTTTCCTTCTATTGTTTCATCTAAATCCTTTACAATACGAACTACTCCGCTTGAGCTTGTTTCGTCTCCATAGCTTGAAACAGACATAAAATCCATGGTAACCGGAACTGTAATTCGCTTTGCCAGTTCACATGTAAAGAACACGCCGCCCTTTAACACGCAGATTAAATGTACGGTCTTTCCTTCATAGTCTTTACTGATTTGTTCTCCGATTTCACGAATTTTTTTGCCCACTTCTTCTTCGCTTAATAATACACGAATTTTTTCACTCATTTTCCTCTACTCCTTTTACCTGTACTTTTAATATTTGTTTTGTCTGACTGGTAACTTTATAATGTTCACTGATACGATATCCCACAACCCACAGGATATGAGAGCCGTCTGTTAAAAGAGTCAGCTTATCTCTCTCCTGTCTTGGAATTTTACAGTCAATCAGATAGTCCTTTAATTTTTTTCGTCCGCCTTTTTGATTTACCACAAGATAATCGCCCTGCAAACGGTGACGAACGCTGAGACTACTCCTTATTTTATCATAATCAAACCATTTCGTATATGTTTTTTCCGGAATTTGCTGTTTTTCATACGGGAATACCTCCCATTCCAGCGTATATATTCCATTTTCTTTCTCTTTTTTGCGCTGAATATGAACATCTCCATACACCTGAACGGCTGTCACTCCCCACGCAAGAGATACCGAGGCTCCTGTCCTTCCTTTAAAAAGCCCTCTCACCGCCTCTATATGTGCTGCAGTAATATTTTTTTTACCTTTTGATGCCTCTTCTAAAACACGCATAATCAAATATGACTGCATAATTTCTTTTTCTGAAAAGCACTCTTTTGCAATGCAAAAGGTATCTTCCGTTTCTTTTACATACCTTCCGTAAAGTATATCCGTTTGCTCCTGAAGATATTCTTCTATCTTCCACATATTCTCTGCCGCTCTGCCAATGCAGGTCACCGCCTGTGGGTTAATTTCCTCCATTACCGGAATAATCTGATGACGGATTTTATTTCTCGTATATTCGGTTTCTTCGTTGGTGCTGTCGGTCACCCATGACATTTCCTGCTCCTTTAAATAGGTCTCAAGCTCTGCTCTTTTCACAAACAGCAAGGGGCGAATATATTTGACCTTCTCCCCTGATACAGGACGTATTCCCCCCAGTCCTGCCGCACCGCTTCCCCTCATAAGATTGTGCAGCACTGTTTCTGCGTTGTCGTTTTCATGATGAGCCAACGCAATCATTTTTCTTCCCGACATCTTGATGTTCTTCATTGCTTTTTCAAAAGCTTCCCTTCGGACATTTCTCCCCGCTTCTTCCAATGAAAGCTTTTCTTCTTTTGCAATCTGCGGTACATCATAATGAAAAACAGTAAACGGAACTTCCAGCTTTTTGCACACTGCTTTTGAAAACTCCTCATCACGCACTGCCTCTTCCCCTCTGATGTGATGATTTACATGGACTGCATAGAGCTGAAATTCCTGCTGCTTTTTATATTCCTTCAAAAGCTTTAACAGACACACGGAGTCTGCCCCGCCTGAAAGTCCCACAATTACATGGCTGTTTTTTGGTATCATCTGATATTTTTCTATACAGGAAAACACTTTTTCTTCTGTTCTCATGGTTGTCCTTTAATTCCTCCATAATCCCGCTGCCAGCACAGTCATATCGTCCGTCGCACAATAGCCGCTGTATGTAAGCACTCTTTCCAAAATCCCTCGTCCCAGCTCCTGTGCTGCACTGGCATTGGTCTGTAAAATAATCTCTTTCATAATTTCTTCCGCTTGTCCCTCCGGCAAAGCATCCAGCACGCCGTCTGTGACCATAATCAGAAAATCCCCTTCATAAAGCTTTTTGGTAGAAGACTCAAAATCAGCCTGCTGCACCAATCCAAGTGCAAGACTGGTGGATGAAATCGCTTCTACCCAGTGGTCTCTCTTTATAAATGTGGTGGCTGCTCCGGCTTTTAAAAAATGGCACATTCCCGAATACAAATCCACCATAGAAATATCCACAGTAGAAAACCTTCCGTTTTTCGTCTTTAGATTTAAAACAGAGTTGACCATTCTGGCTGCTGTTTCCCCTGAAAATCCGGCCTCCACCAGCTGCTCTAAGGTATCTACAATACTTTCGCTTTCCTGACATGCCTCCAGACCTGAGCCCATGCCGTCTGAAAGACACATGAAAAACTGTCCGTTATCCTCTGTGGCACAGGTATAATTATCCCCTGAAATGGTTTCCTTATCCTTGGTGATTTTCACTGCTCCGTAAAGCATTTTAAAGTTCACCTCTTCTGCAAACCCCAAAACAGAAAATTCCCTGTTAATCAATGTTTTTCCCGACTCCTTAGGCGTCATACGGGTTTGGCACATTTTGGAAAGAACCGCTGCCGCTTCCCCTGCCGGCACACAGCCTTTCCCTTTTGCCCGAAGCTCTGCATAATACCGAAGCTTTCCGTCCGGCTGCTCTAAATACCATACATTCCGAACCTGTATGTGTCGTTTTTTCAGCCTTCTGGCAAATTCCTCACGGAATTGAACGTCTGCCTCTACCATGTCGAACAAATCCCGTGACAGCACCTTCATGAGCTCCGCCATCTCCCCCAGCTGCTCCGCTACTGCCACCCGATTTTCCAGAAGCTTATTATTCCATATCAAATTCTGTCGTTCTCTGTCCATCATCCTTTGTAATTCCTGCACCAGCTTTCCCTGACTTATGCAAACCCCTGTCAAATCAGCTTTTGCCTTTCTGAATTTTTCCTCGTCATCTTCCTCCATGATGCGCAAAAGGCTGTAAATTCTCTGATAGGACTGAACGGAATTCTGTTTCCAGCACACCTGATTGAAATGACATCTTTTGCACAGCCCTTCCTGTACTTCCTGTATCATCTCGTCAATCTCTGTGCTGGAAAGATAATCCTTCCTGTAAGGCATGCCGTAAAAACTGTTTGCCAGTTTCTGAAAGGATTCTGCGTAGCGCTGCATTTTTTCTTTTTGTGGGTGCTGTTCGTAAGCCAAAGTTGCCGCACTTTTTTTCATCTCTGAAAAAATAGTTTTTGCCATGTCACGTAATATAAGCAGTACGCTGATTACGAGCATGGCAATCATCCATTCCTGCATCTTCTTCCCTCCCTGAATAAGCAACCGCTATCAAAAGAGTATTATAGATGCTTTCTTCTTTAAACTTTGTCAAAAACAGTACCTAAAATTCAAAAACTTTCAGACAAAATTTGCAGTTTATTCCTGTTCCTTAAAGACAATCTCATTGTCCTTTACAAGTCCCAGCTTATCTCTTGCAACCTCCTCTGCATATTCGTCTGTTTCCATATATTCTTTCATATCGTCAATTTCTTTTGTGCGCTCTGTTTCTTCTGTCATTTTGTTATCCAGCTCCTCCAGCTCCTGCTGATACTGAGAAAGCTGTTTCTCCACAGAAATGCTTTGCGTCATCATCGCAATAAATAAAATTGCCACTACAAAGGTAATACTAAGCATCGCAATCCTGTTTTGAAGATTTCTTTTTTTTCTTCTCTTCATTTCTACACTCTCTAATATCCCTTACAATTTTCTGTTTACCTACAAAAAGTTTAACTCTATTCCATTGAAATTTCAACCTTTTTCTCCACTTTCTTATGGGTGTCAAAATTTTTTCCATAAGCCGTATAGCCAGATTAAGAAGCACCTTGCCGGGACCGGCTCGATAAACCAGCGCCCCCGCTCCTATTGCAAGAAGGGCATAGCTTCGAATAACTCCGTTATTTTCCGTATAAATGACAAAAAACAAGAAAACACCTGTAAAGCACCAATAAAAAATATCTTCCATGCCCATCCAGAAAGAGGTATGTACGATAATTTTCCTGATGATGCGAAGTACATCATAGCACACAGCCAGAAACACGCCTGCCAGAAAAGTGCGGCAAAAAAAGAGGAGCTCCTGATACATATACTCGCTCATAAGCTACTGAAACAGCCTCTTTAAGACGCCTTCTCCTCCCTTTGCTTTTGTTGTTCCCTGGCTGTAAAGCAAGCTGTCTACCTTTCCTCCTATATCTACCTCCTGCTTTTCCAAATCCAGTCTGGTTACATGAAGCTCTTCTCCCTTTACGAGCAAAATCCCTGCTTCTGTCACAAGACTGATTTCTTTTTCATCAAAGGACTGCACATCTTTTACTCCTGTAATACTGCCTTCCCTGCGGTCTGTAAGCTGAAGTTTGTGAACTGCCTTATGCTGCTTTTCCTCCAAAATGACAATCCCCCACATATCTTCTTTATGAAAGATTATATGGGGGGATAAAAATAATTATTCCATTTCCTTACAGATACTTAAAAAGTTCGCTGGCTGCTTCCTTCTTTACTGTCTCCTGCACATCCAGTACCTCTACACGAACGTTTTTACTTCCAAATTGAATTTCCAGAATATCGCCTGCCTTTACCTGAGCAGAAGCTTTTGCAGGCTTATCGTTAATCAGAACACGCCCTGCATCACACGCCTCATTGGCTACGGTTCTTCTCTTAATCAGTCTGGACACCTTTAAATATTTGTCTAGTCTCATAGTTTTCTCCTATATACAAGATAAGGGAGATACCCAAAGGCATCTCCCTTTCTATGCTCTTACGCATTTACTAAATCTTTTAAAGCTTTTCCTGCTTTGAATTTTGGAGATTTAGATGCTGCGATTGTCATTGTTTCACCTGTCTGTGGGTTTCTTCCTTCTCTCGCTGCTCTTTCAGAAACTTCGAAAGTACCAAATCCAACTAACTGAACTTTTTCACCTTTCTGCATTTCTTCGGATACAACATCAATAAACGCTTTTAAAGCTAAATCTGCATCTTTTTTAGATAACTGTGTTTTTTCTGCCATAGCAGCAACTAATTCTGTTCTGTTCATGAGTATTTCCTCCTAAATAAATTTAGCACTGCAAAAAAGCTTAGTTCTAAGCGTTCTCTGCACTCTATACGCATACCGCCGTTTGCGGTCTACTGATATTTATACCTTTTTTCCTAAAGTTTGTCAAGCATATTGCCCCTTATTTCCGGAGGTTTTACATCATTGCATCAATGAGCTTTTTCACATCTGCTCCAAGTGCTGCGGACTTCTCATCTGCATCCTGCAAAGAAGTGCCCTTGATACCATAATAAATTTTGATTTTAGGCTCTGTTCCGGATGGTCTTACACATACCCACGCATCATCATTCAAATCATAATACAAGACATTGGAGCTTGGAAGTCCGGTATCAGTTACTTCCTTTGTCTCCATATTTACAACAGTATCTGCCTTATAATCTCTTGCAGATAAAACTTTATATGTGCCGATTTCAGTCGGAGGATTTTTTCTCAGGTTTTCAAGGATTGTCTGAATTTTCTCAAGTCCTTCAATACCCTTTAAAGTAATGGACTGAATATCATCTTTATAATATCCGTATTTTTCGTACATGGCTACCATTGCATCCCAAAGAGTCATACCCTTTGTCTTATAGTAAGCCGCTGCTTCGCAAAGCGCCATAGTTGCAACGATGGCATCCTTATCTCTTGCATGTGTACCAATCAGGCAGCCATAGCTCTCCTCAAATCCAAACAGATAGCTTCCCTTGCCTTTTGTTTCAAAGCCTAAAATCTGCTGTCCGATATACTTAAATCCTGTTAATACTTCGATAAATTCCACACCGTAATGTTTTGCAATGGCTGCCGCCATATTGGTTGTAACAATGGTGGAAATCACTGCTCCGTCTTCCGGCAGCTTTCCGTAAACTTCTTTTTTCTGTCCCAATTCATAATCTGCCAAGAGACAGCCGGACATATTTCCCGTAAGCGTATGATATTCTCCTGTTTTGCTGTCCTTTACACGCACGCCAAGGCGGTCTGCATCCGGATCTGTTGCCAGAACCAAATCTGCATCCACTTCTTTTGCCAGTTTTAAGCCCAACTCAAACGCTTCATCTGCTTCAGGATTTGGATAGCTTACTGTGGGGAATTCACCGTCCGGAAGCTCCTGCTCTTTTACAACATAAACATTTTCAAAGCCCAGCTCCTTTAATACACGTCTTGCAGGAATATTTCCTGTTCCGTGAAGGGGACTGTAAACGATTTTCAATTCTTTTGCCATTGCTTTGATGGCATCTGCATGAATAACCTGACTTTTTAATGCCTCCATATAAGCATCGTCAATTTCTTTTCCGATTACTGCGAAAAGACCTGCTGCTTTTGCAGCCTCCTCATCCATAGTCTTTACTTCATTGTAATTCACAACCTTCTGTACTTCTGCCATAATGCCGGAGTCGTGAGGCGGCGTAATCTGTGCGCCGTCTTCCCAATATACCTTGTATCCGTTGTATTCCGGCGGATTATGGCTGGCAGTAATATTGATACCTGCAATACAGCCCAATTCTCTTACTGCAAAGGATAATTCCGGTGTCGGTCTTAAGGTTTCAAAAACATAAGCCTTTACTCCGTTTGCTGCCAGACAAAGAGCTGCCTCTTTTGCAAATTCCGGTGACATACGGCGAGAATCGTAAGCAATAGCCACGCCTTTGGCCTGTCCGTTCACTGCTGCGATATAATTTGCAAGCCCCTGAGTTGTTTTTCTTACTGTGTAAATATTCATACGGTTTGTACCCGCACCAATAATGCCTCTAAGACCAGCTGTTCCAAACTCCAATTCTTTATAAAAGCGCTCTTTTATTTCCTTTTCATCCTGCTGAATTTCTTTTAATTCTGCCTTTGTATTCTCATCAAAATACGGGTTCTCTAACCAGTCTTTATAAAGTTCTTTGTAATCCATTTCGCTACCTCTCTATGCAGATTTATCTGCCCATTTGTAATTACTTTACAGATAATTATACACTATATATCTGCAAATTTCAAATACTACACTGTATTCTTTCCACAAAGCTTCTCCATTTTTCATACTGTGCTGTCAGCTTTTCTAATTTCTCCAGATTTTTTTCTGATATCCATGCTTTATTATGCGTATAATAATAATTGGCCAGTTTCCAGTATTTTTCAGGATATGCAAATCGAATACTTAAATTTTCCAGCTCCTCTTTTGATAATGCCTTGACCTCCTGATACTTGTTCAGCATATTTTTTCCGATTTCAAAATCCCAGTCGTGTTTTTCTAAAATTTTCCGCATAAATTGATACAAATCCGCAATTTGCACGTCATAATTCCAACCGTCAAAGTTGGTGACCGCAATTTTCTTTTCTTCTCTTGGTTCCAGCATCCATACATTATGCTGATTATAGTCACCGTGACAAACCATGCCCGCTTCCAGCGCCTTTTCTCGCAGATTGGCATATTTAGAATTTTCCAGCCTTTTTAAAGCTTCTTCTCCATGCTTTAAATAGCTTCGAATGCTGTCCAGAAACTGCAATTCAAAATCATTCTTTTTCCGCTTTACAGAAACAAATTTCCTGATTTTTCGAAGCTCTGCATTATGGCGCTGAAATTCTCTGCTCAAAGGCTCTTTCACGTAATGCGCCTGTACCGGCATCTGCATAACCTTATGTAAAGCTGCCATTGCCGATATACCGGCATAAATATCACTTTCGCTTCTGGTATCACATTCCCTTCCCTGATACCAGCGTTTCACTACATAGGGCACGTTTTCCTTATCCAGAGAAATGTAACTGCCTTCCTGATTTGCCAGAATTTCATCTGTCAAAAGCTCGCCTGATTTGGAAACAGAAGAAAGCAGCTCTGCCTGATATTCCAGCCTTTTTTGTGTGCCGTAAAACTCCCTTATTAAAACCATTCCTTCTTTTGTATCGCAGATTAATGCCCCCCTTCCGCGATATACCGCCGCCGCTTCTAAACCATACTGCTCTAAAACACTAAGGCCTTTGTCATACAATGGCTTTTCCCCCTTTTATTACCATATCTTCCTTTCATTGTATGCACAAAAGCCCAAGCTTAGAAGTGAGCAAAATTCAGTTCTTTGTGATGTAGGAAAGCAGGTACTCTCTGGTATTCTTTTCGGGATTTTCCAGCACAAGAGCTAGGCAGGAAGAAAGCAATTCTCCGATTTTCTTTCCCGGCTCTATTCCCATTTCAATAAAATCTTTCCCCGATACTGCCAGCATTTTTATGGAAATACACTCTTTCTTTTCCATGATTTCCCTGTAAAACTCGCCGCTTTTCTCCAGAAATTCCAGATTTTCTTTATCTGGTTTTTCCTCTGCTAAAAGCTCTGCTCTGTGAACGTTTAAAAGCACAGGAAAGAGCGCCGGGGTGCATTGGCTTAAAACAATTCGCACTGCTTTTTTCGTACATTCCCAAGGACAGGTATGCCAAAAAACCAGCTCGGACACTTTGTTGATGGTGTCATTGTCAAAACGCAGTCTTCTTAAAATCTTTTTGGCTAAATCCCTGCTTTTTTCCGGCGTTTTTTCCATATTTGCAAAGAGAACGGCAAGTCGTTCTGCCTTATCTGCACTTGTATAAGCAAAAGCTTTTAAGGTCTTCTCTCCCATGCTCGTTTCCATCAAAACATCAAATTCAGGCAATACAATTTTGGTAATTCCCAGTTCCCATGCAGTTTTTAAATAATGGGGATTTTTCGACACCAAAAGCTTCAAAAGCTCTGTCTGTATACGCTCTGCACTGATATTTTTCAAGGTAGGCGCAAGGACTTTTGCCGCTTCCTTTGTCTTTTCCTCAATGGAAAATCCAAGCTGTGCGGAAAATCGCACGGCTCTTAAAATGCGAAGGGCATCTTCTGTAAAGCGTTCCTGTGGATTTCCCACACACCGCACGATTTTATCCTGTAAATCCTGTCTTCCGCCAAACACATCTACCAGACCGACAGCGTCATTATATGCCATTGCATTGATGGTGAAATCTCTGCGCTTTAAATCTTCCTCCAGATTACCTGTAAAGATAACTTCCTTTGGATGACGGCTGTCCTCGTATTCGCCGTCAATACGGTAAGTCGTCACTTCAAATCCTTCTTTTTCAATGAGAACCGTCACAGTTCCATGCTGAAGTCCGGTATCTACCGTTCTTTTAAAAATCTCTTTTACTTCCAGAGGCTTTGCAGAGGTGGTAATATCCCAGTCCGCAGGAGAACGAAAAAGGAGGCTGTCACGAACACAGCCTCCTACCGCATAAGCATCGTATCCATGTTCCTGCAAAGTCCTGATAATTGTCTGTACTTTCTTTGGAACTTCGATTTTCATAATTAGTATGCACGCCCCCAATAAACCATTTTTTTAGCAGGTTTGCCGCAGACAACACATTTGTCAGAAAGAGTTTCCTGCTCAAATGGCATACATCTGGATGTTGCCTGAACATCATCCTTAATCTTGTCTTCACACTCTTTGCAGCCGCACCACATTGCTTTTACAAATCCCGGTTTTTCTTCTACAATAGACTTAAATTCTTCGTAGTCTGTTGCTGTATAAGTATGAGCTTCTCTGTGTGCTCTTGCTCTTTCCAGCATTTCTACCTGCATAGTATCCAGAATTTTCTGAACTTCTTCTGCCAGATTGTCAAGAGATACTGTGATTTTTTCTCTTGTGTCACGTCTTACTACAACTGCCTGATTTGCTTCCATATCCTTTGGTCCACATTCAATACGAACCGGAATACCACGCATTTCCTGCTCTGCGAACTTAAATCCCGGACTCTTGTCTGTATCGTCTGTTTTTACACGAATTCCTGCTGCTTTTAACTGTGCCTGTAATTTGTAAGCATTGTCCAGAACACCTTCTTTTTTCTGCTGGATTGGGATAACCACTGCCTGTACCGGAGCAATTCTAGGAGGCAGAACAAGACCGCTGTTGTCTCCGTGAACCATAATGATCGCACCAATTAAACGTGTTGTCATTCCCCATGAGGTCTGGTGAACGTACTGTAATTTATTTTCTTTATCCGTATACTGAATACCAAATGCTTTAGCAAATCCATCACCAAAGTTATGGCTTGTTCCTGACTGTAAAGCTTTTCCGTCGTGCATTAAAGCTTCGATTGTATAAGTAGACTCTGCTCCCGCAAATTTTTCTTTGTCTGTCTTCTTTCCTTTTACAACAGGCATTGCCAGAACCTGCTCACAGAAATCCGCATAGATGTTTAACATCTGAATGGTTCTTTCTTCTGCTTCTTCTGCTGTTGCATGTGCAGTATGACCCTCCTGCCATAAAAATTCTCTGGAACGAAGGAATGGTCTTGTTGTCTTTTCCCAACGAACAACAGAACACCACTGATTATATACCTTTGGTAAATCTCTGTGAGACTGGATTTCCTTAGCATAGAAATCACAGAATAAAGTCTCGGAAGTAGGGCGCACACAAAGTCTTTCCTGAAGCGGTTCAAGTCCTCCATGTGTTACCCATGCAACTTCAGGAGCAAAACCTTCTACATGGTCTTTTTCCTTCTGAAGAAGACTTTCCGGAATAAACATTGGCAGATATACATTTTCTACACCTGTTTCCTTAAATCTTCTGTCCAATTCATGCTGAATATTTTCCCAGATTGCATAGCCTGCCGGTTTGATAACCATACAGCCCTTTACACTTGTATAGTCAATTAAATCCGCTTTTTTTACTACGTCTGTGTACCATTGCGCAAAATCTTCTTCCATAGAAGTAATTGCTTCTACCAGTTTCTTGTTATTTGCCATAACTGCTTTCTCCTTTAAATTTTTTCTTTATTTTATACTTGCTATTGATAGAGAGGTTATATTCTGTATTTTCATATCTCATGTCCCGAAGCTTTTATGAAACTACTGTTTTGAAAACATATCGGAATATTGACACATTCCCGATATGAACTTTTCATAAATAGCTGTTTACATAAAAAAAGGACATACAACCCCTATCTCCTAGGGACCGATGTCTTCTACCCGGCGGTACCACCCTTATTAGCAGTCCTATCTTATTTCATTTTATCCGGACTACTCACTTCCTTTGCTTTTTTAACGTCAAAGCACACGTCCTGCTCATCACAGGCAACTCCAAGGCCGGTTCTGCGATTTCCCACAAAAGCCTTTCACCATACGGCTTTCTCTCTTTAGAGTTCCATTCGCATACTATTCCTTTTCTTCGTCATTTTACTTTTACTCATTCTATTGGAATTTTTTTCTTTTGTCAAGAGGTTCTGCCGGATTTCCCCGACAGAACTCCTCTTATTTTTATACCTCAATCTCTATCTTTCGCCCTGTTTTATTATACTGATAATAGCGCACCCCTGCTGCATCCAACATTCTTTTTGATGCTTTAACTGCCGCAGAGTCTGCATATTTATCACATTCATAAACAATGGTTTTAATTCCTGCCTGAATAATTGCCTTTGCACATTCATTGCAGGGAAACAGGGACACATATAATTTCGCTCCCTCTAAAGAACCGCCACGATAATTCAATATCGCATTTAACTCACTATGCGTCACATAAAAATATTTTGTATCAAGCTCTTCGCCTTCTCTTGCCCATGGAAATTCATCGTCAGAACATCCCATGGGAAAACCATTATAGCCCATGGACAAAATCTTATTGTCCTGACTTACAATACAGGCTCCCACCTGAGAGTTGGGGTCTTTTGAACGCATTCCTGAAAGCTTTGCAACTCCCATAAAATATTCATCCCAGGAAATATATCCGTCTCTCTTTCCTGTCATGCTTTTCACCTCTTATTTTGTTCCGAAAATACGGTCTCCGGCATCACCAAGCCCCGGTACAATGTATCCGTGGTCATTTAAGTGTTCATCTAAAGCTCCAATATAGATATCCACATCAGGATGCGCTTCCTGTAATGCTTTTACACCTTCCGGCGCAGCAATGATACACATAAAGTGGATATTTTTTACGCCTTTTTCTTTTAACATAGTAATTGCTGCTGCCGCAGAACCGCCTGTTGCCAGCATAGGGTCTGTAACAAATACTTCTCGTTCCCCACAGTCAGCAGGAAGCTTGCAGTAATATTCCACCGGTTTTAAAGTTTCAGGGTCTCTGTAAAGACCGATATGACCGATTTTTGCTGCCGGAACCATGGTAAGCATTCCCTCAACCATACCAAGACCTGCTCTTAAAATCGGCACAACTGCCATCTTCTTACCTGCCAGCTCTTTTACGGTTGTTTTTGTAATAGGAGTTTCAATATCCACGTCAACAAGCTTTAAGTTTCTGGTAGCTTCATAAGCCATAAACATTGCAACTTCACTTACCAATTCACGAAATTCCTTTGAGCTTGTCTCTTTTCTGCGGATAATACCGATTTTATGCTGAATTAATGGATGCTCCATAACCATTGTTTTTGCCATTTTTCTATTCTCCTTTGTTTTCTGCTTATTCCTCAATTAAATCAATACGTTTCTGATGGCGTTCTGCGTGAGAAAATTCTGTATTTAAAAATGTATCTACGATTTTTACTGCAAGTCCCGGTCCTACGACTCTGCCGCCCAGCGCTAAAATATTGGCATCGTTGTGCTCTCTTGTAGCTTCTGCACAGAAACAGTCTGTACAAAGAGCTGCACGGATACCTTTCATTTTATTTGCCGCAATAGAAATTCCAATTCCTGTTCCACAAATCAGGATACCCTTTTCACATTCTCCTGTCTGAATTGCCTTTCCTACCATTCTGGCATAAATCGGATAATCTACTGCTTCTGTACTGTGGCATCCGAAATCCTTGTATGGAATATTTTTTTCTTCTAAATACTTAATAATTTCCTGTTTTAATTCGTAACCGCCGTGGTCACATCCTAATGCTATCATACTTTGCCTCCTTATAAATAAATAATATGATGTCCGGCAGCCTTTAACAGACGGTTCATAATTGCCTGTCCGATTTTGGGCGTATCAAACGCTTCGGAATAAATACAGTCAACATCTTCCTCGTCAAACTCTCTTAAAATTCCGAAAAGATGTCTTGCAATCCCTTCCTCGTCTTCTCTGGTGCCGATACTTTTCACCACATTTGCCTGATATAAATCTTTTGTTTCATCTGTTGCGATGACGCCTACTTTTTTCCCTTCCTGCTGCAAGGCTTCACAGACCTGATTAATATGTGCAGTTACCTTGTTCGTATTCCCCTGTACAATTATCAGCTGTGCTTTCGGCGCATAATGGCGATATTTCATTCCCGGCGCTTTTGGTTTTACCTTTTCATCTGAGATTAAAAGTCCTTTATCCATGCGAACAGAACCAATCACCGCTTCTATCATAGCCTGATTGATATAGCCTGGGCGAAGAATAACCGGAATATCCTCTGTAAAATCCACAATGGTAGACTCCAGACCAATTCCTACATCTCCTCCATCTACAATCATATCAATCCTGCCGCTTAAATCCTCTGCAACATGCTCTGCTTTTGTAGGACTGGGTCTTCCTGATGTATTGGCGCTCGGAGCTGCAATATAGCCCCCTCCTGCTTGGATAAGCGCTAATGCAACAGGATGATTTGGCATCCTTACCGCTACGCTTTCTAAACCTCCTGTGGTCTCATAAGGTACTTCAGAGCTTTTTTGAAAAATCATTGTCAGCGGTCCCGGCCAAAATTTTTCAGCAAGAAGCTTTGCCTTTTCCGGAATTTGTCTGACAATCTTATTCAGGCTTTCCATATCTGCAATATGTATAATCAAAGGATTGTCAGAAGGCCTTCCCTTCGCTGTATATATTTTCTCTGATGAGCGGGCATTTAAGCCATCACCACCCAGACCATATACGGTTTCGGTAGGAAACGCCACCAGTCCGCCGTTTTTCAGAATTTCTCCTGCTTCCTTCATAATCTGTAAATCAGGATATTCTTTTTCTACTTTGACTAATTTTGTATTCACTGTGCCTTCTTCCCTTTCATTTCTAATTTACATACGCCTTTATCATACCACATTCGTCTTATTTATTTCTACTGTTTTTAAAAATTTTAAAATCCCATTGCAGATAGCCTCGGCACATTTCTTTTGGTATTCTTTTGTCCGCAATAGCTCTGCTTCTTTTTTATTTGTCAAAAATCCTGTTTCTACAATATTTAATACGCCTTCACTGCGTTTTAAAAGATAATACGTGCTGTTTGCTTTTTCCGTTCGAGGCTTTTCCACCTGAAGCCGATTGTTTAGCTCTTCCTGTATACATTTTGCAAGATTTGCACCTTCCAAAGAGTCCTTGTAGTAAAACACCTGTGGTCCGCACACAGCTTCATCCTGATAGCTGTTCTGATGAATACTCACGGTCAGCAATGGTTTTTCCTCCTTTATCATAGCACATCTTTTTTGCATATCCTGTACCTTTTTATTTTTACTTTCCGCATCATATAAGCCATTGTCGTCTTTTCTTATAAGCACCGCTTTATATCCTTTTTTCTCAAGTGCGCCTGCAAGCTCCTTTGCAATTTTTAAATTGATATCTTTTTCCTTCACTCCGCCAATTCCAACTACGCCCGGGTCAATTCCCCCATGTCCGCTGTCAATCAGAATAAGCCCCTTTTCCTCTGTTATGCTTTTTCCCGTCAGCATAGCTCCTTCTCTCGACAAAAGATAAACTGCACACAGCATACAGATTGTCATTGCTCCTTTTAGCCATTTCTTTTTCATATACATCACCTTTTTTCATTTGGTTCAATATATGCAAAATAAGAATAAAGAATGTATCTTAGCATATGCTCTTACAAAATGCAGTCTTTCCCAACAAAAAGCCGCTTTCAAAGGAAAGCGGCTTCATACATATCTTCTTTTATTCTTTGAAGAAATCTTCTAAATCTTCTTCCATCATTGCTTCATCTTCTTCACTTAAAAGCTTTGAAATCTGCATAGCAAGCTTGCTGTCTTCATCCTCTTCTGCATCCTCTTCATCAAATTCTTCCAAGTCTGAAATATCATCCACAGCATCAAGAATATCTAATTCCTGTGTATCTCCTAAATGAATTTCTTCCTCTGTATCTAAGATTTCATCGGAAGAATTCCCTTCTAATTTTTGAATTTCCAAATCTACTACATCCTCAATATCATTCAAGGAGGTTGGCATACTATTGATAATCTGGTGTACTTCTTTATAGGAGGACATAAATCTTTTCTGTGCCTGATTGATAAGCTCTACAATACCATTCATTTCTTCCTGAACAGCCAGATATTTCTTTTTCCCTTCTAAAAGCTTATCATCAATTTCTGACTGAACAGACTCAACACGGCGTTTTGCCTCTGCTTCTGCTTCCTCAATCATCTTACTGCATTTTTCTTCTGCTTCCTTCTGCATGCTGTCAGATTTTAACTGTGCTTCAAAAACCAGCTTTCCGATGCTTTCATAATTATCAATATACTTCTGATATTTTTCTTTAATATCCTCTTCCATACGTGCCTGATATGCGTCTTTTAGTTCAATACGTTTCTGAAGCTCGGCAATCCTCTCATCTCGTTCTGCAAGCTGTTTTCTGTAATTCACCTGCACTTCTGCCATTTCATCCTTCATTTTCTGGATTAATTCCTGTACTTCTTCCTTATCATATCCGCCCATCAGGGTTGTTTTAAACATTTCATGTTCTCCCATAATACTCCACCTCTATCTTTTCTTATTGTAAATATTGACTGATTACATTCCAGACATCTGCCCTTTCAAATCCCAGCTTCCATGAAGCCACACCGGCAAGCTCATACTGACTAATCAGCTTCATCTTTTCTTCAATAGACTGCTCGTCCTCCAGCCATATTTTTTGTGTACCGTTATCAGTAAGCAGCTCCCCATAATTCTGAGCTGTTTCTTTCTCCCAGTATACTTCAATACCGTTTTCCTGTATATATTGACTTGCAGCATCCATGGTCATTACCTCGCTGGACAGTGTTCCATTATTAGACTCTGTCCAAAGTCTGGTATAGAAAGGTATTCCGTTAATCACTTTTTCCTTCGGTACTTCCTGTAATGTTTTTTCAATTCCTTCTTTTACAAAGGGCAGGGATGCAACAGAACCTGCTTCTTCTGAACCTGTCGTATGCTCGTCATATCCCATAATAATAACATAATCTGCTACAATTCCCTGTTCCTTTCTATTATAAAATCCTGTGAATTGAGGAACCGGATTGTCTACGGACAACACCAGATTATTGGCTCTGCAAACAACAGAAAGTTCTCTGACAAACTGAATAAAATGCGGCGCTTCTTCTTCTGTAAGAGCTTCAAAGTCCACATTGATACCATCAAGTGCTACTCTTTGGGCTTCTTCTAAGAGCTTCTGAATAATATGCTCTCTGGAGCTTCTGCTTGACAAGGTCTCCAATGTACTGACATCCGGATTAAAATTGTCAATCAGTCCCCAGACTTCCATTCCTCTGCTATGCGCCTCATTTACATAATCTGCACTTGCCAGAGAGGATATCGTGCCTTCGTTTGCTGTAACAGAAAACCATGTAGGAGAAATGACATTGACTCCTGCCATATTTTGAATAGTTTCTCCAAGGGCTGCATTCGCTGCCTCGGAAGTAACTTGATGCCATGCCAAATTTATTTTATGTTCTCTTGTAAGACTGCTGTAATCCTCTTTGTATTCTCCTGTATAAGACAGCTCTGTGGTCTGCGGTTTTTCTAAATTTTTCTTTTCTACATATCCATCAATACCGTCTGTCGTCATAACTCTGGACCAGTTTTCCATCTCTTCCAGCAATATTAAAGTATCACCTTTTTTCACATCAGAAAGAATTGGGCTTTTAATACCTCCCTGATATCGAACTTCCGTATCTTTTGAAACAGATACTGTATTGATATCTCCCCATTTATAGGATACCACAATTCTGTCCGGTTTGTCGTATACTTCGCCCTGAATTGGCATATACTGTTCTACAAAATCAAGAGCTATATAAAATTCTTCGCCTATTTCCTTTACAAGAATATAATCCTGCTGTTTTGTCTGACCCGCAATTGTGTATGCAGTATCTTCCGGTTTTATCTCTAAAGTGTCTGTTGCTGTTGTATACAGCATTTTTTCACTCTCTTTATCCCAATAAAACCTTCCTCCCATCTCATTTGTTATAACGCTGTAAGGCAAATAAGCTCTCCCGTCTACTATTTTTCCTTTTGCTTCACTGATTGTATCCTGCAAAATCAAAGCAGCTTCGCCTTCACCTGTATGATAATAATCTGCTAACTCCATCCTTGTATCTGATGGTGTATATTTTTTTATGAAACCTGTGACAATACCCGCAACAGCAACAAGTATAATCAGAAGCATTGCAACCAATATAGGGACTAATTGATTTCTACGCCTTCTTCTCCTCCTTCGTTTCGCCATTTTTTAACTCCTTTTATTTTCATTTGTTTCTACGTTATAGTACATACGTACAGTTATTATACCATATTTTTTCCCTTCGTCACCAATTTCTTCAGGATTTCATGTTTTTTTCAGATTTTATCTTTTCTTTATATTTCTTACCTCATTCTTCTTCTCTTACAAAATCAAAGGACAAGCCTTTTAATTTTCCTGTATCATCTTGTATGTAATCTCTCATATAGACACCTTCTTCTGCAATTCTATATGCTTTCTCTATGCGTTTTGGTGTACTCTTTTTTCCATTTAGGTAAAGAGGAATTCCCATTTCACGATAAATCTCCAGTTCTTGATGGAGTACGTTTACTTCTCTTTTATTCATGCTTCCTCCCGCAGGATTTATTTCGTGATATATTATTATCCTGCTTCTTTTTCAACACAAACACACATATTCAGATACAAAATGATAGAGAAGTCCCCCAATTTTTCCTTTTATATCATGGATTTTCTGTTCATACAGAATGTATCGAACAATTACAGCAGAAAACTGTAAAATGAATTTTAGAAAATATTGAAATCTAAACGGATGTTGAAGCTTTGCCTCCTTTCCTTTTCCTAATCTGAGGAGAGCTTCTCTATCTGGATTTGATTATAACATTCTCACTATTTGAATTCAAGTGAAAAAATCACTAAAAATAAGGGAGCTTACTCTATTCGCAATACTCCCTTAAAAATATAGATTTCTATTATTTATCCTCCTCGTTTACGACTTTCCCATTCTCTATGGTCACAATTTTATCACTAAACTCAAAAATATATTGATAGGGATTTTCCCTATCGACTTCTCCTTCCCAGCTTGATTTAGAGCTCTCTGAATTTCCTATTTTCTTTTTTCCAAAAACTTTTAAATAGGATTTATTTTTATCTGAGCTTCCTGTAAACCATAATTCATATCCTGCCTGAGACTGCATTTCGATATAAGTTCTATTTCCTTTTACTCTGCACTGAAGCTCTACATCCTTATATTTTGCATCCTTATATGTAAGAGGAAAAAGTAAAATCACTGCTGCCAATACTGCCAGCGCCGTTCCCAGAACTGCTATTATTAACTTTTTTCTGCTTCTTTTCTTTATCTTTTTTATTACTTTTACCTCTTCTGCCTCTTCTTTCGGTATTTCGGCTAAAACTCCTATTTCTCCCATCATTTCCTGATAATATTGATAACATTCTTTACAATTTTTCAAATGTTTTTCTATTTCTTTATTACTCTCTTCGCTTGTCAGCTTATCAATATATAATGGTAATAAATCACGAACAACTTCACATTTCATGATGACTCTCCTTTCTGACCCTTTGCTTTCCTCTATAAAAGGTAACTCTCGCCCAGTTTTCGTCTTTCCCCATAATTTCTCCGATTTCCTTAAAAGTAAAATTTCCATTCAACCGTAAATACATCACTTCTCGTAAGGGTTCTTCAAACGTATGAAGTATTTTATAAATTTCTAACACCTCTGCCTTTTCAAAAACAACATTCTCAAACTCTGTTTCATCTTCTCCGCCTTGCTGTGACAGCTTTAATGTTTTTTCCCGTTCTTTTTTTAAGTTCCTGATACCATAAATGTTTGGCAATAGAGCATAACCATACATAAATTCTGCAATCCCCACGAAAATTATCAATAGATTTCATTGCCTGAAAAAATGTTTCCTGTGTTAGTTCTTCTGCTAAATATTTATCGTGACAAAGGCTGAACAAAAATTTATATACCTGAGGTGTATATTTCCTGTAAATCTGTTCTATTTCTTCCATTTTCCGCCTCCTTCACATATATGTGTTTTTTATCACAAATTCGTTACCCGAAGAAAAGATTTTTTCTTAAATATAATTGTGTATATATTCTATCACGCCACTATACACAATGTGTATTTCAAAACTCAAAACAACCTGTTATAATAATTCTAAAACAACACCCCAAAGGACTGACTTTTAACATGTATTATCAAATAGCAATTTGCGATGACAGCAAAATAGATACCCAATACATCACAAATTTTGTAAAGTGTTGGGCGCAGGAAGCGAATATTTCCGTACATATTGACGCATTTCCCTCCGCAGAGGCATTTCTGTTTCATTATGAAGAAAAGAAGGATTACGATATTCTTCTTTTAGATGTTGAAATGGGCGCTATGAATGGCGTCACCTTAGCCAAAACCCTCAGAAAAGAAAACGATACCATCCAGATTGTTTTTCTTACGGGCTATTCTGACTATATTTCCGAAGGCTATGAGGTTGCCGCCCTTCATTATCTCCTAAAACCGGTACAAAAAGAAAAGCTGTTTTCTGTACTTTATCGTGCTCTTGATAAGGTAAAAAAGAATGAAAAAATCCTGAATTTAGAAACCAGAAGTGAGATCCTGCGAATTCCCATTTATGAAATCCGTTATGCCGATGTAACAGGAAATTATGTAACTATTCATGCCAAAAAAGATTACACATTAAAAATGACTTTAGGTAAATTAGAAAAACTTCTTGACGAACGTTTTTATCGTGCAGGGCGTTCTGTAATCGTAAATATAACCAATATCAGCCGAGTAACAAAAGCAGAAATTAAGCTCCGTGACGGAACTGTTATCGCACTTCCCAGAGGCGCTTATGAAGGTATAAATCGGGCAATTATTAACATGAGGTAAGACAAAATATGAAACTTTTTTCAAAAAGAATGGATAAAGAACTGGCAATCTATCAGCAAGAACTTATAGAAACTCACTATCAGGAAGTGGACAATATGTACCGGCAAATACGAGGCTGGCGGCATGATTATCGCAATCATATTCAAACTATGAAAGCCTATGCTGCCACTGAAAATTGGGAAGCGCTCAGCCATTATCTGGATTTATTGGATGAAGATTTAACTACGGTAGATACCGTTATTAAAACTGGAAATCCTATGACAGATGCCATTCTGAATTCCAAAATTTCTCTTGCAAAGTCAAAAAATATTCAGGTAATTGCAGACGCCCATATTCCTGTAAAATTAACATCTTCAGAAATTGATTTATGCTGTATTATCGGAAATCTTTTTGACAATGCCATTGATGCCAGTCTGAAGCTTCCTGAAGAACATCGTCTCATTCGCATCTATATGGGTATGAAAAATACGCAGCTTTATATTTCTTTTACAAACTTTACTGCCGAAAAAAAGATGAAAAAAGAGGGTAATCTCTTTCGCAGTACAAAAGGAGCCGGACATGGCTTTGGTCTGGCACGAATTGACGCCATTGTTGAACGTCAGGAGGGCTACATCAGCAGAAACAGTGAAGACGGAGCTTTTACCACAGAAATTTTACTGCCTCAGCTATAATTTTTTACAATTCATCACCGTCACAAAACAATTCGTCCCCAAAGTATATGGCGGACGAATTTTTATGCTAAAGTAACCTTGGAGGTGAAACACAAATGGAAGAACAACAAAAACCAAAATATAATATGTGGCAAAATACCGGATTTATGGTGAAAAATGCTTGGAAAAACTGCAAAAGCGTTTTGTTTTTATGTGTCGCTCTTGCAGTTACAACTGCTACAAAATCAGCCGCAGAGCTTTTTCTTGCTCCTACAATTCTGGAAAAAGTAGAGACAACTGCCCCGCTTTCAGAATTACTTTTTACCATTGCCGTATTTAGCTGTGGATTGCTTTTTCTATCCGGATTAAAACAATATATTGATACCAATACACAGTTTGGGCGTATTTCCGTCCGCACATCTATTCTGGTACAAATTTCCGACAAAATAGCCAAAACTTCCTATCTCAATCTAATGGATGCAAAGTTTAACGATATGGAAAGCAAGGCTTCCAATGCCTGTTCCAGTAACGTAGAAGCAACAGAATATGTCTGGACAATCTGGACTTCTATCCTTACAAATGTTCTGGGATTTTCCATCTATCTGGCGCTTTTGTCTCATCTTAATCCCTTCCTGGTCTGTATCGCAATTTTCACTACGCTTCTGGGCTATCTGATAAGTAAAAGAACGAGCAGATGGGGATATGAACATCGGGAAGAAGAAGGAGAATACGCAAAGCAGCTTGATTATCTTCATGATGTTGCCACAAAGCGTTCTTATGCAAAAGACATCCGTATCTTTGGTCTGGATACATGGATAAACGATGTGTGGACGAGTATTTTAAGGCTATATCAGGGATTTCTTCGCAAACGTGAGTCTGTGTATATCTGGGCAGACATTGCTGATTTACTCCTGACGCTTCTGCGAAACGGAGCTGCTTATGCTTACCTGTTATGGCTTACCTTGACACAGGGACTAAATGCTTCAGAATTTCTGCTTTATTTCACAGCAATAAGCGGCTTTACTCAGTGGATAGGCGGAATTTTGGAAATGTTTGCGCAATTACACAAATGCAGCCTTGATTTATCCACGGTAAGGGAATTTTTAGAATATCCGGAGCCCTTCCTTTTTGAAGAAGGAAAACCTGTTTCCAAAGATGATTTTTCCGCTTACGAACTTTGCTTGAAAAACGTATCTTTCCGCTATCCTAAGGCGAAACAGGACACTATTCACTGTCTCAATCTTACGATACATGCCGAAGAAAAGCTTGCAGTGGTAGGTCTAAACGGCGCCGGAAAAACTACTCTGGTGAAACTGATTTGCGGATTTTTAGACCCAACGGAAGGACAAATCCTTCTAAACGGAAAGGATATTCGACAATACAATCGGCAAAATTATTACTCATTATTTTCTGCTGTATTTCAGGATTTTTCTGTATTAGAGGCAAGTGTTGCTGAAAATGTTGCCCAGCACACAACACATATTGATGAGAAAAAAGTTTGGAATTGTTTGAAACAGGCAGGACTTTTTGAAAAGATTTCTTCTTTGCCTAAAAATATAAATACCATTATCGGCAGACAGGTTTATGATAACGGCATTGAGCTTTCCGGAGGGCAGATACAGCGTTTAATGCTGGCAAGAGCGCTTTATAAAAATGCTCCTGTTCTCATTTTAGACGAGCCTACTGCTGCTCTTGATCCGATTGCCGAGAATGATATTTATCTCAAATATAATGAAATGACCGCCCATAAAACATCTGTTTTTATTTCTCACCGCCTTGCCTCTACCCGCTTTTGTCACCGCATTCTGTTTCTGGAAAAAGGCCGCATTGCAGAGCAGGGAACTCATGAAGAATTAATTGCATTACAGGGCAAATATGCCAAACTTTTTGATATACAAAGCCAATATTATAAGGAGGGAGGAATTCAACGTGACCGGTAAAAAAACAACTATACAATCTACTTGGAAAATGAATATAAGAGCTTGGAAAATCTGGTGGAAGCTCTGTCCCCGCTTCTTTTTTTCGGCAGGCATTTCCTCCATGGTAAAAGCATTAACTCCTTATGTAACCATCTTTCTGTCCGCTCAAATCATCAATGAGCTTTCCGGAAATCAAGATGTGGCCGTCCTTGCAAAATGGGTAATTCTGACTCTGACCTATACCTCACTCTGTGCTCTGTTAAACAGCATTTTAAAGCATTGGCTCAATTATGAAAAAAGCTCTGCTCAGTCCATTGACCGACAGGTTTACATGAAAAAAATGCTGGATTTAGATTATGAGGACATAGAACGGCAGCCGATTTTTGATTTATATTCTCAGATTATTCAGACGAAATATTGGTCCGGATGGGGAATTTATAAAACCCTCCTTTTTTTCGAAGAACTGGTTACTGCATTTTTCCAAATCCTTGGGGGAATTAGCCTGTCTGTCAGTTTATTTGCAGCCAAAGTCCCTAAAGGAAGTGAACTGGAACCCATCAATCATCCTCTTTTTGCCGTTGGAATTCTCATGCTTTTACTGCTTATTGCAGTTCTTTCCCCTATATGCAAAACCATGGGAGACAAATATATGACCAATTATGCCAAGGAGGCACGTCTTGGCAATCGCTTTTTCTATTTCTTTGGTTTTATGAGCCATGATAAAAAAAGAGCGGCAGACCTTCGTATGTATCAACAACAGGAAAATATCTGTCATCCTCGAATGGCGGAATGTACCATGTTCAGCGCACATTCCGATATCGCAAAATCTGCCATGGGACCTATGGGACTTTTGCACGCACTTTCACAAGGTATGTCTGTTATTTTAACCGGCGTTGTATATTTGTATGTATGTTTAAAAGCATGGGCAGGCGCTTTCGGAGTAGGCTCTGTCACACAATATATCGGAGCAATTACTCAGCTTTTTGGCGGTGTTTCTGCCTTCCTTACCACAGTAGGCGCTATGCAAAGCAACGGTGAATTTTTAGTCTCCTGTTTTCATTTTCTGGATATTCCAAACCGCATGTATCAAGGCAGTCTTACCACGGAAAAACGGTCGGACAGACAATATGAAGTGGAATTTCGAGATGTTTCCTTTCGCTATCCTGATACAGAACAATGGGCTTTGCGGCACATTAATTTAAAGTTCCAAATAGGCAAACGCCTTGCCGTAGTAGGTATGAACGGCAGTGGAAAAACTACGTTTATCAAACTTTTGTGCCGCCTGTATGATCCCACAGAAGGACAGATTTTCTTAAATGAAATTGACATTCGAAAGTATAAATATGACGATTATATCAACATTTTTTCCGTTGTTTTTCAAGATTTTCAGCTATTGTCGCTGCCTCTGGGAGAAAATGTTGCCGGCGCTGCACGCTATGACTCTGAACTGGCAAAATCCTGCTTAAAAAATGCCGGATTTGAAACACGCTTTCAGTCCATGCCCAAAGGCTTAGACACTTATCTTTATAAAGATTTGGATGAAAACGGTATTCAGATATCCGGAGGAGAAGCCCAGAAAATTGCCATTGCAAGAGCACTCTACAAAGATGCTCCGTTCATTATTTTAGATGAACCGACTGCTGCTTTAGATCCTGTTGCAGAGGCAGAAATTTACAGTAAGTTCAATGATATTGTAACGGATAAAACAACCGTTTATATTTCCCACCGTCTGTCTTCTTGCAAATTTTGTGATGAAATTGCCGTATTTCATGAGGGAAATGTAGTTCAGAAAGGAACACATGAGGAATTGATTAGCGATAAAACTGGAAAATATTATGAACTCTGGAATGCACAGGCGCAGTATTATAATGAATAAAAATACCGAGCATTTGGAATACTTTTTATCGTTCCACTAAAAGAGCCCTGACATCACGCCAAGGCTCTTTTTCTTTCATATACTTGCTATTTGCACCATAATTTTATACTCCTGGCACTGGAGTGGCTCTAAAAGCATTTACAGTCCTGTCTATAATAACCTGTCCCTCGCTTCCGGAGTCAAGAATCGTATTTTGAACGGATTCTTTTTCTACCAAAACAGCTGTTACATCAAGCGCAACCAACTTATCAGTAGTCGTCAGTGCATCTACTTGTGCAGAAAAGCAAGAATCTGATGCCTTTGTCTGCTCATCCGTAGCTTCGGTAGTTGCAACAATATGGTTATCCGAAATATAATTTCCTTTACCTGAAACAATATGTATGATTACAGGTTTTGCCCCGGCCGGCTTGATAGACTGTGTATGGATTATTTCCGAAATATGGTTGGCAATTACCGAATTATTATTACCACTGATACACAGAATACCGTACAAATCATCTAATCCATTATCATATTCCAACATAGGCGCCCATGGTTCATTGTCACGTAAAAAATGATTTGAAGAAACCATATTTTCCGAACAGTTTCCTTCAAATACCAGCATTCCCGGATAGAAGGAATGAAATCGGTTGGCTGTAATAGTGGAACGTGCCACATTACGGAAATGAACACTGCTTGTGCCTCGAGGGAAAATATTATTTGCTGTAATCAAAAGTCCACCAAAATTTTCCGCAAAGATGGAATATCCCTTATAACCTGCGCCCATCAGATTATCTGTTATTTTAGATGCCTGTCCCCATCCTCTCAGCTCTATGCAATTACCGCATTCTGCTATGAAATTATCATGAATAGACAACGCATCTGCATGATAAATCGTAACCCCATGTTCTAAATATACGATTCCCATACCTGTAAGCCTGAATGAATCCTGTGCACTTCCAATATAAATACCTGTTTTTCCATTAGTATATGTATTTTCTGGATTTGGCATTCCCGAGCCATCATCCACAAAATGCAAACCATCAATACAGAAGTTTTCAAATTCTACAGAACTAATTCGGGGATTTCCATCTCGCTCAACATAGAATGCTGCTCCTGCCGATTCTTCATCTCCTGGTTTTGGAGAAAGGTCAACAAGGATACGGCTTCCGCCCGGCCACACTTCATGTAAATCTGCCCATTCATTCTCCGGAAGATTATAACGAATACTGGATGATACAAAACCATGTCCTGAACCCATAATTTTCAAGTAACTGATATCAATCACTACTTGTGTACGAAGATGATAATCACCAGACGGAATGTAAATGACTGCTCCCGGTTTTCCACCTTCATTCATATTTGAATCTGTTTGTCGCTTTTTAATATCCGCAATAATACTGTTGATTACTTCCCCAATATCCTCGTAAGGATTTCCAACGTTCCATTTTGTAACGTCATAATAATTTTTACTTGACATCAATAAATCCTCCTATATGTTTACTCTGTCTGCTCTTCTAATAACGCTTCAATTTCTTCTTTTTCCGGCATAACCCTCAAAGCACCTCGCTTTGTTGTAATCAGAGCTGCGCCTGCATTTGCAAATCGAAGCATCCCTCTGATGTCCTCTCCGGTAAGATTATCAAGCCCCTTATCCAAAACTGTATTCAGCATACATCCGGTAAAGGTATCTCCTGCACCCGTTGTTTCTATCGTGTTTTTCTGCAAAAATGGCTCCGCTTTAATCGTAAGCCCCTTATAGTATGCCCGACTTCCATCTTTTCCCAGAGTAACACATACAAGTGGAATCTGATATTTCTGCTGAAGAAGAACTGCTCCTTTGTCATAATCCTTTTCACCTGTCATAAAAGTCAGTTCATTGTCCGATATTTTTAAGATATCACAACACTCCATACCATACTCAATAGCTTTTCGTGCGTCCTCAAGATTCTCCCACAATGGTTCACGTAAATTAGGATCAAAGGAAATCAACGCTCCAGCTTCTTTCGCACACTGAATTGCATATTGTGAAGCTGCCCTGATTCCCGCATGAGTAAAGGATAACGTTCCAAAATGAAAGATTTTGGATGCACATATCTTATCCAAAGAAACCTCTTCTTTTCTCAACATCATGTCCGCTCCCGGATTACGGTAAAAAGAAAAATCTCTGTCACCATCTGGATAAGTATGTACAAATGCCAATGTGGTATGTACCTTGTCATCAATCACTAAACCTTCTGCATCAATTCCAACAGACTCTATCGTATTTCTTAGCATATTACCAAATTGATCGTTTCCAACCTTTCCGATAAATGCTGTTTTTTTGCCCAGCTTTCCAAGCATTGCCAGCACATTACATGGAGCCCCACCTGGATTTGCTTCTAATAATGCATTTCCCTGACTGCTGACGCCATTCTCTGTAAAATCAATCAGAAGTTCGCCCAAAGCTGTCACATCTATTTCCTTTTGCATCATCTAATTTTCCTCCTAACAATAGCAATCTTTCAATCCGTATGTTTCAATATCTTTGATTGCTACACTTCCTCCATAAGCCCGGACTTTCAACTGATTCTGAAAATTTCCTGCAAATATATTATTGGAATGATTATTCTGATATTCACTCGTAAAAATTTCAAGGGAACTCTGATCAGATAAAATATGCACATCCAAGTCTTTTTTATTATTCAGATACATAACGCTTCTTGAAATGCCTTTGCTCCACCCATCTGCATTATTTCGATTTACAGTCATTTCTGCCTTTTTAAAATCGAACATACACACTGTCTTCTTACCTTCTCCACAACGCAAGGTAAATTCCAGCTTATCTGCATCTGTTTTCTCCAGGTCAATCTTCATCTTCAATTCAAATGTCACACCATCTCCGGCCTTCAGTTCCAGTTCATCTTCTGTAACCACAAGATTGTCCCAAAACTGTCCACCCTGTCTCAAAGATTCTATTTCCTTAATTGGAAGAAACTGTAAGGTGGAATCTTTCATTAAACGTACTTCCATTGGAATATTAAAAGATCCACACCAACCTTCCTTGTATGTTGGTCCCCAATCTTTCCACGATGGCATCCATTCCCATTCATTGGCCCATCCTACCATAATTCTTCTTCCATCCGGCGCCAAGAATGACTGCGGTGCATAATAATCAAATCCCCAGTTAATCTCTCCACTGACATGGGAATAAAAACTGCCCGTTTCATAATCAAAATCGCCAACCAAATACACCGAAGTATGGTCACCTGAACCCATAGGCGAAAATGTCAGAACATATTTATCACCAATTGGATAAAAATCTGGGCATTCCCACATAAATCCCCATTCTCCACGGCTTTCCGCCAGCACATTAAAGAACTCCCAGTTCAGCATATTCTTGGAACGATACAGCAGTGCCATCCCTCTGTTATTGCGACTTGCGCCACATACCATATAATAAGTATCTTCATGCTTCCATACTTTGGGATCACGGAACATATCTGTCGGGATTCCTTCCGGTGCAGTCAGCACCGGATTTCCCTCATATTTTTCAAAATGAATTCCATCTTCACTATATGCAATACACTGCACCTGTTCATACCCATTGCCTTCATTTGTTACACCAGTGTACATCAGAAACAGTTTTCCATCATGTTCAATAGCACTTCCTGAAAAGCAGCCACCTTTTTGATGATTATCATATTTTTCACTAGGAACCAGTGCTAACGGTAAATACTCCCAATGAAGCATGTCATCACTGACTGCATGCCCCCAATGCATACTGTCCCAAAATCCACTATAGGGATTATGCTGGAAAAAGAAATGGTACTTTCCTCTGAAATAAATCAGTCCGTTGGGATCATTCAACCATCCTGTCTGCGGCATAAAATGGTAATGCTGACGCATTTTGCCGCTTTTTATCATATCTTTTTTTCTGTCTATCTCAAACTGAGCCTTTTCAATATTCTGTTTCAATAATTCTTTAGACATAGGACTCCTCCATTATTTTTAACCTTTTACAGCTCCAGCTATCATTCCCTGAACAATATATTTTTGAGCTGCAAGAGAAATAATCATTACCGGAAAACTAAACAAAAATGCGCCTGCACACATCGGTCCCAAATCCAGATTGTATGCTGATAAAAATCCAGCCAGACCAACTGTAAATGTCTTTGCATTTGTACTGGTCAGTAATAATGCTACAAGGAAATCATTCCATGCAAGGAACAATGTAAATATAAATGCTGTTGCCAACCCCGGTTTACAAATTGGCAGAATAACTTTCCAAAATGTTTTAAAGCTACTTGCACCATCCACAAATGCCGCCTCATCCAATGTTGTCGGAATACCTTCATAGAAGCTTAACATTGTCCACATTACAAACGGCATATTAATAGCTGCATAAACAATAATCAAAGCAATTTTTGTATCATACAGACCCAAATTACAAATCAGTTCGTAAATCGGAACTACAATACTTGAAGTAGGTATCATCTTCAAACACAAAACCAAAACAACCAATATAATTGATAATTTAGCGCCTGAACGTTGAATCGCATACGCTGCAAGCGAACCCAAAATTAATGCAATCACTGTACTTATCAACGAAACACTCAAACTGTTCCACAAAAATTGAAGTGCATCCATTCTCTCAAGCAGTCCCGTAAAGTTCTCAATAGAGAATGCTTTTGGAAAAAAACTTGGAGGAACTGCAATTACCTCTGAACCCGGTTTAAACGAACAACAAATTACATATATGTACGGAACAAGCCAGAACACTGTAAAGATCACTGATAAACCGATTCCCAGCTTTTTTCCGATTTCACCTTTTCTGTTCACTCTTTTCGCCTCCTATCAAACCCACTAACAATTCTTTTTCTTCGGATTCCATAAACTCTGCATAAACACAAGCGTAAATATTACTAATACTGCAATAAATACCACTGCCATCGCACTTGCATAACCAACATCATTATATCGTGTCAATGTCTTGTAGATAATGATGCTGAGTGTTTCAGAAGAACTATTCGGACCTCCCTCAGTCATCGCCCAGATAATATCAAAAGTTCTGGCGGCATCAATAATTCTTACAGACAATGCGGTCAACAAAACCGGTTTGATAACCGGAAGCTTAATAGCAAACACCTGCTGCAGTAAACTTGCTCCATCCATTTTGGCAGCTTCAAGCATACTGGAATCCAGTCCCTGCAATCCAGCCAATATCATCAACATCATAAACGGTGTTGTGAGCCAGATATCTGCAATGCAACATGCAAGCAATGACCACTTTTCATCTGCAAGCCAAAGAATATCACTGCTGCTTGATAAAATTCCGATTTTTGCCAGTAATTCATTAACAATTCCAAAGCTGGAACTCATCATCAATTTCCATGTAAGACCAGCTACCAATGGTGCTATCATAAGAGGTGCCATCATTAATGAACGGATTATTTTGCTTCCTTTATAATTCAATTCAAAGAACAATGCAAACAATAAACCGATTGCAGTTTCAATACTCACCGCTATTACAATATAAAGTAATGTATTCTTTAACTGTTTTAAAAATCCACCCGCTGTAAAAGCACGAATGTAATTTTCCAGTCCAACAAATGTCTTATCCCCTGTAATTCCAATCTCAAAGAAACTGTCAACTACCATTGTAATAATCGGATATATAAGAAATGCCCCCATAAATATGGCACCTGGCAGAAAGAATAATAATAAGGTTTTTCTTGAAATCAATCTCATTCTATTTACCACCTTTTCTAAGCAAAAAGGATATTCTTTCTTGATTATCTTTTTAGAATATCCTCTGCTAATCCATTTATTTGCGTTAATTCAGCTATCTTGCAATTGCCTCAATTTCAGCCTTTGCACTTTCCAATGTTTCATTAACATCAGCGCCACCCAGACTGGCTTCTACGACACCAATTAAAACTTCTTCAATCTGAGCCCATGTAGTTACCATAGGTCTGGCCTGTGACTGTTCTGCTCTTAATGTTTCGAGAACTGCTGTTGTATGTTCATTACCAGTTTCTTTTCCGGCCTCTTCATATACAGATGTTCTTCCTGCAATCTTTAATGTAAGATCCATATAATCCGCATTGTGATTATACATATATTCTACATATTTTTTAGCCATCTCTTTGTTTTCAGAACCTTTCATTACACACTCATACCAAGGTCCTGTTGTTGCACCAACACCTGCACTTCCGCCAATCATCGGTGCACATCCAACTTTATCTGCTCCAAGAGCTTCTACTGCTGCTGGATACTGATGACTCCAGTTCAGCTGCATTGCTGTTTTTCCGTTTGTAAAGAGTTCCTGAGACTCTGTGGCTGCTGTAGCAAGTGAATCGTCTGGAGTATAATCAGCAGTTGCGTTCTCTACCATAAAATTCAATGCGTCTACATAAGCCTGATCTGTAATGTTTACATTTCCATCTTTATCAAATACAAGCCCTTCTGCACCAGCCTGACATGCAAAATCAAGGAATGAACATACTGCATCAGAACCGCTTCCGAATACTGTTGTTCCACTCATATCATCTGTTTTCAGTTCTTTTGCAAGTGCCTGATACTCTTCCCATGTCTGCGGAACTTTATCTTCCGGAATAAGATCTTTTCTGTAAATCAACACTTTTGTATTTACCCACATAGGATATCCTAAAAGGCTACCATCAATTGTTCCACTTTCCTGTAGGGTTGGCAGGAAATCACTTGTATCCGCATCATTGATTGCTTCAATTGCATCTGCAAATGCTGCTAACCATACCACATCCATACATGCCACATCATGTGCAACCTGCTTTGCTTTAATCTCTGTAGAAAGTTTGTCATACATTCCTGTATAAGCAACTGCATCAATAATAACTTCACATCCAGTTTCTTCTTCAAAAGATGCTGCTGTTTCTTTTGCAAGTGCCTCTGCCGGCGAACCACTTTCCACCAGTACTGTAATACTGTTTTTATTTTTTGCTTCTTTTTTAGCTCCACACCCCGCTAACATTGTTCCTGCCATTGCTACTGCAAGCACAACACTTAAAATTTTTTTCTTCATTCCTATCTTCCTCCTGTTTTCTTTTTTAATTTCTCTTCGTTACTTTCTAGCTGATGATTCGATTGTATGTCATGAAATTTATAATGTCAATCGTTTTCATGTATTTTTTCACTATTCAGCACTATTCACAATATTTTTTTGTTTAATTTGTATATATTTCATAGCTTATTTCTTTATTTTTACGGTATTTCTTTTCATCAATAAAACTTGTATGAAAATTTTTTTCATGAAATTATTTTCATTTATTCTTCCATTTTTCATAATCTTGTGATATAATCAAATTCATAAAGTGAGATATATTTTGTCTCATATCGTATATAACACAAGACTATATTTACCAAATAAGTGAGGTTCTTTTATGAGTAAAGTCAAAATTACAGATATTGCCGAACGGAGCGGTGTTTCCATGACTACCGTTTCCCGTTACTTCAACCATCCTGAGCTCATATCGCAGACAACACAGGATAAAATCAAAACAGCAATTAAAGAATTGAATTACCAGCAGGACAATCTGGCCCGCATTCTGGTAACCGGAGAATCCAATCTGGTTGGGGTTATTTTCCCCCACCTACATTTAAGCTTCTATACAGAATTACTCAATCAACTAATAAAATACGGTAAAGAAAAAGGCTATAATCTAATCGTCTATACTTCCAACGATTCCAGAGAAGAAGAATTACAGCTTATTCAAAATCTAATTTCCTACCGAATCAAAGGACTGATTCTTTTGAGTCATCTTCTTTCCACTCAGGACATTGAAAACCTGCCAGTCCCGGTTATCTCTATTGAACGTGTCGGCGGTAATTTTAAGCAAATTAACAATGATAACTTTACTGGTGGCAAACTTGCCGCAAATCTTTTGATACGTAACAACTGTGAAGTTTTCATTCATATTAATAATGATTTTCGAGAAGACTGGCCATCCTTTAAACGAATCCTGGGATTTGAATATGAGGTAAAAGATCTTTGTTATGAACGGTTTATTGAAAATGATCTCACAGATCCATACCTGCCCAAAGCTACAGAAGCCATGAATAAACTGGTTCAGCATATTACCACAAAATACACCGGTAAAAAAATAGGAGTTTTCTGCTCAAATGACGATATTGCAAGTCTTTTTGAACGTCAGTGCCTCAAAAATAATATTGATATTCCCAACACCATTGAATTGATTGGATACGACAACTCACCTGCATCCAACTATGCCGTTCATCCCATTACCTCTATCGACCAGAATATTTCCCTTATGGCGCAGATTGCAATTCAGTCACTGGAAAACTATATACCATACGAAAGCATGGTACCAGCTTCATTGATTGAAAAAGAAACAACCTGTTAATTTCGTCTTTTACATTCATACAAACGCTTATAAAGTGTATTATTAATTCGTTTTATGTGTGTTTTATGATTGCTTATCCACATAATCCGCTTCGTCCGTAATGTTTTTGTAGCCAAAATGTAACCACTAATTTTATTCACTTCAATGCAATCTATTGAGTGGCACCAGATTTTATACAACACAAAAAGAATTTTACTCCGTCGTTTGCAATTTTATTACGGAGATTCTCTATGAAAAAAGATCTATTGAAAACAAAATCGAATTTATGATAGATGCGTGAAAATATATCTGCTGGACGACGGCTTTTTTCTTTTACCGTCATCCAGCAGATTTTAAATTAATTTTATTCTTTTAACTATTTATTCCCACTTGAAGCATTTTACAGAAATTCCAAAACATATTAATATGACAGCTCCCATAACAACAACAGACAGCAGGACATTTTCGGTTGGCAATCCAAGAAATGTTACTTTCATTAACTGAATACCTTGTGTCATAGGAAAAATACTGATTATCTTCTGCATAGCAACGGGCATAACTTCAAACGGAAGTGTTGTCCCCGAAAAAATCCGCATAGGAAAGCACAAGATACAGGCAATGACACTTATATAAAACACCTAATCCGGCTGCACGTCAAGATTCCGTTCACTTCCTTCTTTTGTTGAGTTGCTTAGATAGCAGCATTCCGGATATCTCTCTGCAAAATTCTTTAGTCGTTTCTGTAATCCCTGATTAAATGTATAGACACTATAATATTGATCTTCTTCATTTGTCAGGATAATCGTTTCTTTTTCATACTTTGACAGTTTCATAGCATCTATCCTCTCCTCCTTTCCATATCCTGCTCCAAATATCTCGGTACCGGCTTCCCTGATCTCACAGCGATTGCGATCTGTTTTTCCCGCAATCTCTTGATTACCGACTCTTTTTTCTTTGGTTTCTTCTTTGTTAATTGTTTTGGCCTCTGTGCTGACTTTCTTTCTATCCTTTTCTCTTCTGCATTTTTCAGATTATTTACCTGACCATCTACCATATTATAATTTCCTTCTATTCCGGATTCCCAGCTTCTCTCATAAGTCCCATTCTCAAAAAATTTCTGATAATGTTCCAACCTGTTTTTATATTTTTGATGTTCTTGTTTCCTTTGTTCCGGTACCTTCATGAGCTCATGGAGTTTCTGTTTGGTTTTTTCATCGAAGCCATTCTGACATTCCTCCATGATCATCTTCCCATAACTATCTAGGATGATATAGGCAACCTGTCTGTGATATTCCTGATGCTCCATGAGATAAAACTGTTTTCCATCAATAATGATATCATCCGTAGCCATCCAGTTTCCCGGCTTGCCACTAATGCGGTAATTTTCCGTATCCAACGTGACCAATGTACCTGACGGGTTTAATCGGATGAACCCTGATAAAAGCTGTGGATAGTCTTCATTGACATAATAGCAATGAATTTCCCCATTCTGATTCAATACAATCACATCACTGACTTCACAGGACTCTTTCATGCGTTTCCATAAAGCAATTGCATTCTCCCCCGGCAATAATGGCCTGATATCCATCTGCCGGTAATGTTCAATCCGTATCGCAAGTTTCCTGCTTACCGCTTCCTGATAGGAAAGGTGCCAAAGGTCTCTCCCTTCCGAATTACGGTTTACTCGGTAAACTGCAAATTGATCATTCTTCATAAGCATCATCCTCCAGGTTATTCAGATAACGATTCAAATCCAGGGAATAATAATATTTATCTTCGATCATCTGTAACTTACTGATTGCAGATGCAATCGTTTCCAGCAGATCGTCTTCCAATGGATCTTCTTTCGTTTCTTCCAATGCCTCTAAAGTGTCTTTCAAAATATCTATCGTATCTTTTCTTGTGTTTTCCTGGAAAAGAGCCACAACCGCCAATTCATCTTCTTCAAATGTTACTTTACTCATAAGCTCATATCCTCCCTTCTTTTTTGAGATTTGGTTTTCTGTATCTCTCCTTTTTCTTCTTTTGG